>Ga0265780_10003883_pt1 | contig 19472 bp, 20 predicted proteins | sample P1T30metagenome_FD_192432 | JGI IMG/M metagenome (GOLD analysis project Ga0265780, IMG submission 192432) | Plant litter microbial communities from East Loma Ridge, Irvine, California - P1 T30 | ecosystem: Environmental > Terrestrial > Plant litter > Unclassified | place: USA: California...
CACCCTTCGCTGAGCAGGGTCTTGCTGTGCCAGTGCGGAGACCTTGATTGATCACAATCTAAGTAACGCGCTCTTGTGTGTGATGATCACATGGCGTGACCGATGACAAACTGATGCCCAGAGTCCGCCGAGAGGGGTTCGGGTTATCCGGATCATAGCAGTCTACTCTATCATTCCTGTGCGGTTGAGAACTTCAAGAAAGAACGATCTCCAAGCTACGTGTATACGCTCCCGACTTCCGCTCTTTAAGCTTGCACACCGACTTCTACTTCAATTCGCAAATTTCACACAATTACGATACTGACCTCTCGTACGGGTTTACCAAGTTGCTTCACTGGCGGTGACCTGGGATACGGACTGTCCGCGATGTATGAGGATTCCATGTTCAGTCATCTCTGTAGCCATAGCTGCCTACCACGTTGAAGGAGAAAGCGCTGCCGCACTGTGATCTCAATACCTCGAAGTCGAATCCAAGAATTGCGGCTACCTTGTGCTGACAGCTTTCATGATATGTCTAACTCGAACATGACGAGCAAGGATTGTTCTGATGTCCTGATCTTTGAAGCTTTGTATAGTTCACACACGAGTATAACGAGCACCAATACAATGAAGAAGCCTAATACTCTGTAGTCTACATTGGCATGAAAGCCAAATTTGGCAAGTTCTTAACGCAATGCAAGCTTCTGGAACACTTGTCGCTATCCTTCACTGGTAGTGGGTGTTCAATCGCTTTGCTGGGATGGGGCGTGAGAAACAACGGGTATCAGCAATCATCCCTTTCGCATCGGCTTGTGTGGAATTACGTCACTACACACTCTCACTCTCACCTTCACTACCACGTTGACAGTTTTTCGCTTGCTGGGCTTCGTTCACTTACGAAGTCTTGGAGCGCCCGCTTTCCTAAAGAAATTACCCTCGCGTTACTCACTAATGCGCCTTCCACTTCCTAACTTCACCTTTACACGTCACCCATTCTGCACCTAGTCAGATGTTGTTCGGTTCTCTCCTGCAACTCGCAGCGCTTGCGACTGCAGCTGTGATCAAGCATAAACCGGATTCCGACTATGTCTTCTCCTGCGATACTCCCATTCCCCCTCTCCCCAACGGGACCATGGCCACGAGCTGGGCGCAGTATCTCGACGAGACTGGCGAAGATCTCGATTCGGGCGGTCAGGGTGCTGTCGATCACTTTGGTGGCCCTGCCGGTAAAGCTCCGATGAAATGGCCTCGTAACTCAGAGAACTTGGCTAAGATCCCTTACTGCTATTATAACGAGCATGATCGCGATGCGACCCACGAGGTCATCGAGGCCGCTATCAAGTCGTGGATGAGGTGCGTGTACATCCAGTACGACCATCGATTGATCATTGACAATGAGATCTTAGTTACCTTGGTCCTCCTGGAAAGGAATCCGGTCACGCCATCAGTTTCGAAGAGCTCTTGGATAAGGGAGAGCCAGTATACTGTTACGAGCCGCATCCGAACGATCCAGAACCCGACTTCCCTTGGTTTTATAACAAACATCTCACTAACGAGATCGTAACGATCATGGTGAGCAAGGGAGCGACCGGTTGGGGAGCTGGTGTAGGTCTACGGGCTGACCAGTCGTTTCCCTGGGGAAACATGCTTTACGTCCCGGATACCGGTGATCTTGTGAACGTGGAGTGGGCGGCTATGCACGAGCTTGGTCATGTCATGGGTGAGTAGCCATGTTCGATTAGGCCGCTGACGAAGGTGCTGACGAAAGCCAGGTATGGCGCATGAACACCAGCGTGGTGACAGAGACAACTATATTGTTGTCAAGCCCGAGTTGTTGGACGATTTCGAACAGGTTAGTATATACCGCCAGAACATGACCAACCATTTCTGACTCAGAATAGTGTTACGAGCGCGCCCATGCAAAGAACTCTCGAGTCACCAAAGAAAATGTATGCGCCTCCCTGCGATATTCACTTCGGAACCAGTGCATGTGCAGAGAGATCATCAAAGGCATGGCCGAATTCTATCTCCCCCTCTTTGCCTTCGACAAATACGACCTCGATAGCATCATGCATTATCCAAGTGCCCTTGGTGGTACACAGAAATGCCAACTGTACAGCGGTGAGGAGGACACTGCTGATTGTCCTATCCAAGTTTACAAGAACTTTGAGGACCATAGCCAAGGGACTACAAAGATCACGCCGAACTTGCATCCGTCTGCGCAGGATATAGCGTGGGTTAAGAAGGTCTACGCTTGGGATGAGAAGGGTGGAACGCCAGATGCGGCAAAGTCATCAACTGCCGTCGCGACGTCATCGGCCGCTGTATAAAGCTTCGAGCTGTTACGTGGGGGCGGCGATGGAAGATTGCTGGACAGGCAGAGAGACCAAGGTAATTTAGATGCTTCGTAAAACACGTCCGATAGTCGATCATGCCTGCATATTGTCAAAGCCAAAGTTTGACGATCTCAACCTTTGGATGACACAATGGACCTTAGTGGGGGTGGCACGGCAGGCACCAAGGCAGGGACGTCATGGCGGGCATTCTCCGCATCCTCGCCTACCCTATCTTAACGTTTCTTTTCCTTGATACGTGCGATGATCTCTTCCTCCGTCCTGTTTTGTCAATAATGCGGATCTCAGCGCAAAAACGAGCCTTCAATGTACTCTGCAGGACAGACTCGTTGGAATGCGCTGTGCGGTTGCAAGCCTCTTATTGGTCTTCTGCATCGCTCACCGGTTTTTCACAGCCTCCTCCACTACACATTGGCTGGACCTCGCAAGGCTGAGCCCGAGAACCAGTATATAATCTCGTATATCTAAGGCATCGCGGAACGATCTATTACCAACTCATTGGACTTGCCACAATGAATGCATTCGTGAAATCATGCGAAGCCTTCCTCCACTATCCGACCAATTTTCTAGGGTCGGACGTACGTACCCATACCCTGCAAGCATATCATACTAGATTGAAGCACCAGGCAGATCGCCTGTTCGTGGATGAAAAGGATGCTGCTGTGAGCTTCCTGGATCTTCCCAACAGTGCGACAGGTAGGTCGATTGAGTCTGTCATTGCCGTGACTGAGATACGACCACTGAAATCCCCTAGATACCTCTGCAAAAACCTGGAACAGCCTTAGTGATGTCAAGCAGCAGCTGGGAGAAGCCTTCCAAAGCGAGCACAAGAAAAATGGGTCTCGTTTCATGTAAGCCAGATCAATCAATAAGGAGAACATGTCTTAACCTTAACTAGATATCTACACGCTGAACATGATCGAGCACCGTTAAAATCGACATTAGAAATGCTCATGTTCATATTCACCTACCATCAAGTCATGCCGTTATTTCTGGATTTCGTCTTTTCGTTCGGTCGGCAGCTACATCAGCCAGGCCTCCATTTTAGCCGGTTCAAATATGAGAAGGGCTTACCTGCGTGGTGGAAAAGCATGACGACAAAGCAATCTGTTCAAACGCAGGAAGAGATAAGGGTTTGCTACAATCTACGGTCTGCCGAAAGACTGCCAGGAAATCATGCGTTTCCTTGGTCTATTCGGCAGACTGCAGTGTACCATACTTTCGATCATGACACTGGCAAGACCTTATGGATTATATTGAAGGATAACAAAAGTCTGGAAAAACAACTTCACAAAGCTCATATTTCTGTGTCGTCCTCAGGTGCTGGGATCGTCATCGACAGTTGGCGTGCAGCTCTTTCGGTACACTCCGTATTCTTTGACTGGTCGGGCGAGAATTGGCGCTGGTATCTAAGCGACATGGAAGAGAAAGCTGAGGTGCTGACACAAAAGATACTTCGCACGCGCTTCAGTCATGGGCCGGAAACTCGTCCCTCTCAGTCTCCAACCAAAGAAGCTGCAGTCACGAAAATTACTTCAGGAAATCAGCGATATTATCCAGATGATTTGTTACACTCTGAATCGGATCATCAGTCAGACCTAACATTCAGCGATCTCCAGCAAATTCACTTTCTGGAAGAGAAAGTGCAAGAAGCTCTACTGGTGGCGCAGATGAACATCCAGGTACTGAATTCGCTTGCTAAATACCAGCATGATCGCATGCCATCGATACCTATTAATGCGTACTTGAAGCTTACCTCCCATACCGAAAAGGCAGCATACTATTCATGCGACGATCAAGTGATTCGGGACTTCGAAACATCGCAAACCCAGCTAAAATCGCTGTTGCATTTACTTGAGAACCGGAAACATCTAGTACGTACCTCAGAAACCGTATGCAAACACCCAGCTACAGATGGGGTGGTCTCGACTACGTTGTCTACCAAGAGGAGTTACACATACGATTACGGTGACTGACAGAGACGCTACAGCTCAAAGACATCCTCCAGTACCGAAGCGTCAAAGCCAACGAGGACACGGCAACCAAGACGAGGCAGGAAGCCACATCTATGAAGGTCATTACATCGGTGACTCTGTTCTTCTTGCCAGCGACCTTCATTGCAGTAAGTCAAATTTCCGCATTCATAGCCTGTCAATAGGCCCAGTCCCTAGTCACCGGCTCTAGCTCGCATCGCCAGCCTCCTCCCTAGTTCCCCTTCGTGGCTCCCATCCCAGCTAACTCCCATCAAGACCTTCATGAGCACCAACATCGTCTCCTACGAAAACGGCAACAGTAACATCGAGACGGGCGGACTGAAAACCTACCTCGCCATCACATTGCCCTTGACGGCACTCACGTTCCTGGCTTGGTATGTCATTTACAGGTACGCCAGGGAAACGGGCTTCTCGCGCAGCCGAGATAGGCATGAGGGTGAGAATGGTCAGCAGTTTGTGTGAGCTCAGTGTATGGCGGAATGTTATGTGGTGATCATGGGGGTTGAGCATCACCACAGAAGAAGAATAGTGATGATTTAATGAACTCATATTGTACAATCATACATACATGACGCACCACCAGCCCTACGCCGGCAATGCTCTTCCTCCCGTATCGTCACCACCATCATCATCATCATCACTCATCCACCTCAGTTATTCCTCTTACTCTTCTCCTTCCCCTTCTTCGCCTTCTTCCCTTTCCCCCCCTTCCCCTCCCCATCATCCTCACTCGCCCTCTTCCCATTTCCCTTCCCATTCGCAGCCGGCTCCAACGCCGCATCCGTATCCTGTTCCTTAACCAGCAACTCATTTAGCGCATCATTAAAGTTCTCCATCTCGCATATCTCGCCAATCTTGACGCGCATGTAGTCGAATGCAATAGCGACCTTCATATCCTTGTTGCGCACCTTGATGACGCGGGCGTTTTCCTGGAGCGAGGACGAGGCTTCCTTGGGGAGAGAGGGTATGGGTTTTGCGGGGCCGGGAGCGGGGGCTGTGGAAGAGGGGATGGAGGGGTGCATGTCCATGTTGTCTGCGTTTTCGGTTGTGGGGTCGACTTCGGCGTCGTCGTCTTCCATGGGCACGTCTTCGGCGACTACTTCGGGTTTGAGCAGAGGGTCTTCTTCCTCGCCGTCTGTGACGGTTTGGAGGACGGGGATCTTTTGGTAGCGCTGGCTGAAATGAGTGAGGACGACGGATTTCGCGTTCATCGCCGCGCCGATACCGAGTGCTTCGGAAGTGGTGGAGTGTTTCTTGGCCTTCGCGTCGCCCTGTAGTTCATCGTCGAAAGTTGCTTCGTGGATGAGGACTGTGGTGTCTACTCCAATCTTGGCGAAGTGGCCGCTTGGTCTGCAATCGCCTGAGTAACTGACCTTGAGTGGTTTGATTTGTTCAAGGTCTGCTGGGTCGCGTGGAAATGTGATCGAAACAGCCATGGCACCGTGGCAATGCGCTACTCTGGAAGCTTGAATTTCATTGAAACCAAATAGTGTCTCATACTGTTCCTTCGGTATGGCCGCGTTCTCAGATAGTGTCTTCCCGAATGAGTTTAATATAGACAACCTCGAGCCGTTCTTGTATTCGTTAGGAGTGATCTGAAGAGGAAGAATTCGACTGTAGCCAAAGTCCTCGATGGCTGAGTATTCGTTAAGCCATTGGAGCATACCGCTGTGGGATATGACAGCAAGACCGTATGCGCTAGGGTCTATGTTGCTCGCGGAAGGGTCCAGGGGCTGGGAGTTTGGAACAGCATTGTGTGCTACTTGGTACCAAGCACGAATCACTGCTGCTGTGCCTAAGTGGTGATCGGCATGCAAGTGACTGATCCAGATCATACGCAGGTTCTTGAAGATATCGACAAGCTCTTCGTGGGGGAAGACCCTTGAAAGCTGACCCAATGTGTTCTCTCCGCAATCTAAGAGGTAGTTGCCGATGCCAGGAACACGCACCAACGTGGAAGATACATTACGGTACTTGGACGGTAGGGCAGAACCTGTTCCGAGCGTCGTTACCTCAGTGTCACGACGCGCTAGTAGCTTACCCCATATCTGCATCTCTCTGCTTTTGCTTTTGATCTCTGCTTGAGCCTTTTTGGCCAATTCGAGAACCTCAGGTGGGGTTGTAAGTTCCACCTCGTTGGGCACGAAGTGACTAGATATGGTATTTTTCTTTGTGGCAAACTGTGGCATGAGATTAAAGCCAAAGCCTCGGTCAGCGCGGATGGCTCCGGAGGGCAACGACGACGCTGTCGACATGCCAGTCCTGTATATACTTGTCTGCGGTACGGTAGTGTTGTCGAAAACGGGTGTGCGATATCTTGAAGGATCAATCTGTCCAAGTCGCGTAGCTTGTCCTGCTACCGAGTCGTTTGCGATGCGATTCGGCGCAGTATCTAGAGACGATATTACGTGTTCTACGTTGTCCATCTTGTTCATGAAATTAAGTAGATCCGGGTGACCTATGACGCCTGGACCAAGCATCCAAACGATAGCTCGAATGTCAGTCATAACCTCTGGAGAGCTAAGCTCTTCGCGTTGAAGAGTGCTCTCAATGTATGCAACTGAGGGGATGTCCAAGATGGCGATGCCCTGACCGGGCCTATCAGCGCCCATGACCTGATCTGGGGTGATCATCTCGCCCTCCGCGTTCGGTACCGATATGCCATTGGTGAGCTTTCCGAAATCCGGTCCTGGTTTGACACCTAGCGCTTTCGCGCGTGCGACGTCGAACTGACCACGAGCTGAATGCGACCGCACGATGTACGAAACACACTCTGGTGCTGGCCTAGTCGGTGGTAGCGCTAGAATCATAGCGCCAGGCCACGGCGTCCGGGTCCAGACTTTAATGTCAGGAAGAGGCTCTTTGCCCCCTGGCTTTGGACCTTGGTAGGTCGAGAATCCCTGTGTGTCGGGGTTACGAACAAACATGGCAGCAGGCATTTGTACCTCAGAAATGTGGCGTTCTGCCAGTGTATCCATCTTCCAATTCGAATCAAACATGTACTTGATGGTCGCTGTTCGTATCCGGTCGTACCTCAACTCGCGGTCTTCCGGGCTCTCATTTTCGGGAGCCTGGAGTCCGTCAAATGTATTCTCGTGTTCATCGAAATACCGTCGCCGCGCCTCCAAATCAGCCTCCGCTTGCGCATCGACTTCAGAGTTGGCAGGCGCTACTGAGAGAGCCCAAACTTTGATATTGTCGTCCTCCCACGTCGGAACTATAGCACCATTGGCGTCCTTCTCGGGTGACTGCTTCACGTACTCGGTCGCATTGATGGGTATGCCCTTCCTGAATATGAACCTCCGACACGTTGCCAGTGTATGTTTCAGATTCGGTGGTCCGTATATGTCGAAGTGCGGCTTTGCGGGTGCTTCGCCTTTCTTTCCCCGCTCTTGGGCCAGACGAAAGGTATCCATGGCGGTGGTGTAAGAGCTGGTGGTCGAGTCGGCCAATGTGAGCATCATGCCAATCAATCCACCCATGTTCTTCCACTCTGTCCTGCCTGTCATGAAGAAATCTTGCGCCTTCAGCAGACGTGTGCCCTGCTGCACCATCGCCCGCTGGGTGCCCTCTGCCAGGTTGCCGAAAACATAGTGCTTGCTTGCCGTCCGCAGCACGAGCGTTGTTCCCGGCGTATCGGCCGTAGGCGTTGTGACGACCTCAACGCTGCACGACATGTCTTTTGTTCTCAAGAACTCGGTTCTATTGAACTCCGCAGGAGGCTTTGTATGTTTGTTCTTGGGCTCGAAGAGTTCAGGATTCGGCGGTTGCGTAAGGTAGCATGAGGCTGATCCGATTGGAGCTTTGGGGGGCTGATATATCAGACGTGTGAGTACCTTCGCTTCTGCTAGGTGATTCGCCTTGCCGCTTTTCGTGTGTTTAGATGCAACTGGTTCAGGATCGAGGGGTAAGCGGTAGATCTTCGAATACGTTCGAATGGAGGGGCGAAACCGAGGAGTAGCTCTGGAGCGGAGAGTAAAGGCAGCGAAATTCGTATGGGCTATGGGCCGACCGTATCGTGGGCGCAATGCGAAGAATGGGACATGAATCGTAATGGTCGTAGCTCGCTCCGTGGCGCTAATTAAGGAAGCCAACTTGACGAAGGGAAGGAATGACACGAGAAGCAACTATGTACAACCCTGGAAGCATCGGGGTGAGAGAGCGCGTGCAACGAGTCGAAATGATGCGCGTCACTTTTCGCGATGCGTCAACGATCAAGGCTAGATTTAGGCGAAGTAGAGGCCCGTGCGAACTAAACCCGAGCGGACTTGTTCCGCGACACACTAACTTTCTGTTCATCACTCCATCTTGATCAAGACGCTGTTCTTATCGGGTATCGTTATTCGTCTGAACTATACTAATTTTTGTTCCTCATGTTGAATCTTCGTGCGCCTCAAACACTCATCGCTTGACACATCCTAGGCATTCTTCTTCCGGAGTGCTCCACCATCAACAGTAATGTCCTGACCAGTCACAAAGCCCGCCTCGATGAGGTACAACGCAGCATCAGCGATGTCCTTCGGTCTTCCAGCCCTGTTGGTCGGGTGATCAGAGACGTCCTTCTCACTAATCTGGCCTGCCCAGTCTGCCCCGTTCTCGTCGCCCTCTTTGCTCTCGTGTGCGACCTTGATGCGTCCGGGAGCGATAAGGTTGACTCGAATGCCCAGGCTACCCAGGCTGATTGCCATGGAGTGCATCAAACCAAGTTGACCTGACTTGCTTGAAGCATAGCCCTCTTGGTTCGGATCAGACTGATGCGCACGGAAGGAGCCGATGTGAATGATGCATGGGCCTGCAGGACTGGAGTTGTTGGCGTTCTGGATGTGTGCACCGTGTTCAACATCAGATGCTCGGGCTTTCATGTAGGGGATACAAGCTTGTGACATGGCGAAGGGACCAGTGAGGTTGGTGTCGATGTACGCTTTCCACTCATCAATGGTCGAGAGGTCCTCCATGGTCTTGCCATCCTTCCACTGCGGAGACGCGATTCCGCCGTTATTGATCAACACATCGATGCGGTCGTTGAAGAACTTGGCCGCCTCTTTGACTTTGGCACGGATGTCTTCGACGTCGCGAAGGTCGCAGATAGCCGAACCAAGCCTACCATCGGCGTAGTACTGCTTGAGGTGGACCTTGGTTGTGTGCTCAAGCTCCTCCTCATCGATGTCGAAGATGTAGGCGTGGTGGCCAGCTTCGAGCATCATCCGAGTCAATGCTCGACCGATGCCTCGTGCACCACCTGAAATGATGATGTTCTTGTATAGCGCGGGTGCTGGTGCTTGGCCTGCCATCTTGAAGGTCTTGAAATGTGGAGTTGGTATTGTTTGGTATGGAGACGTGTTCGCGGGGTGTGAACTTCGCGTAGGTGTTGTTTGTTTAAGTACGTTGCTCTGACGTCACGCCTCAACACATCGTTTATCGCCACGACGTGTGCTGCACGAGATCTTGAAATCGGAAATCTTTACGAGGATCTCATTTTTGCGGGTCTTACCCTTAGTCAAAGTTCTAGGCCAAGGACTTACATTGTGTTGTGTTGTACAGTTCTTAAGGGAAGACAATTTATATTCCAAATGTAGGACAACTAGAGTACAACTTAACCATAAACCAGACCTTTTGAGTACGATGATCAAAAGCGTTCCGCAGGAGAAGTGATATGATGCTACCAATACTTGATACTATCACATTCTCGTGAAATCTGGGGCCACTTTGGCTAACCATACATCCAGTGAAGAGAGGCTTAGTATTTTGAGCGTACGGCCACCTCACACAAGTAAGAACCTGACCAGATGTGTAGACTGCACTATGATAGGCCAAATTAGATAGAAGGTAGATAGAAAGATCCGGCGTGAACGTAGACGCTAGGATGTTCAGTGTTTTCCGTGCAGGAGACGCGGCATGATGAATGAAGCAGAGCCAGCTCTATGATAACATTTCTGGTGCAGCCGCCCCTTCCCGATCTGTCAACACAGTCGGGGAGGTGAAAGTGAGTGATGAGGGTAGCTCCTTCCTCAGTCCAACGATACCGCCTGGGAATGAGCCCACGTGGCAGAAGGTCGCTACCGTCTTATTCAAACCAAGACTCAACATGGCACTCACCATAATTAATTTCTCACTCCTACACACCCTGCCAACTCAACGCACATCACCACCACGCATACCTCTACAACATGTTTCGCACCTCGACAGCCGCCGACCCCCAGTGCGTCCACACCATGGTCGCTGAAGACGTTCTCAAGTTTATGGTTGGCCTCATGGTTTACGTCTGGTTCGCGATGGATGCCTTCTTCAACATGACCAGCGAGAACAAGTTCCCAGCGGTGTTGGCGTGGCTAGTGCTCATTCCGGTACGTACGCTGAAGATAAAATTCGTATCCGATCTAACACATTTCAGATCAGTCTGTTTCTCCTTACAAACATCGTCGTTGTACACGTAGACGCGATCTCCAGGAAATACAAACTCAGCAATGACGCCGTCACCGGGCTCCAATACATACTCGGTTGCATCTACGTACCGGTATTTCTGTCAATATGTGCGGCGATACGATTTGCAATCCCGAAAGGCCACCTACTGGTCTGGTCTTCCTTCTTTCTGCTACCGGTAAGTCCTCGTGGTAGAGCCTGTATCGACAATTCTAACTCTTCGTAGGTCTGTGGCATGCTCTTTGCCCTCGCCATCGACGCTAGGGCCAGGGGATGGTAGGTGGAATATCCCTGCCTGTGGATTCGGTTGAGGAAGGGGCGACTTCAAACGAAACGCGCAAACTTTTGAAAGACGAGGAGGCGGGGAACGGAAAGCAAGAGATCAGAGACGATGGATAGAATCAATCATGTCACCATATTACACCTGAGTGAACGTAAAAATCGCATCCATAGATCTTTTATCAAAACACGACAACCAAATCCCTCCTGACGCCTGTGAACACCGAGTTCCGTCAAAGTACAGGTATATGACCACATGCATGCAATCGTTTGAAATCAGAAAAGCGCCGTCAGCCCATTGTAGCTCAACATTCCGTCTATTGCGAACGCTGGTAAACACCGACAACCATGGCGTGGTCACGCTCGAAGGGCTCAAGGGTGAGCTGCTCCTTGGGCTTGATGCCCATCTCTCGTAGCTTGTTGACTTCCTGTGCGAAGACGGCCTCGGGGGCAGCGGTGGAGTCGATACAGTTGGCCTTGATGGAGATGACGATACCACCTCCAACCTTGAGGAAGAGTCCGGCGTTGAGACCGACGATACGGGCTTGATCGGGCTGGGCAACGTCGGCGAAAATGCAGTCGACCATGCCGACGAGCATGCGGTACTTGAGAGGGTGACGGGCTACGAATTGTTAGCGAATATCGGAAAGATGGAACGCGAAATACATACCATCCTCAACGATGGGGATGACGTTGGTGCGGTGGGTAGCCATGTTGATCAGATCACGGCCGGAGCGGTGCGAGAACTCAACAGCGAAGACGGTTCCCTCAGGTCCGACGATATCGGCAACGTGGGAGACTGATGTTCCGGAAGCGGCACCGAGGTACAGAACCTTGGAGCCAGGGCCCATGTAGATGTTGTCGACACCACCCAAGATACCAGCGGCCAACTTGGAGCGGAAGGGGTTCCAGACACGGTACTCTGTGCTGGAGGGGGCTTCGGTCTCGCCGTCCTTGGGCGCGGTGCTGGCACCAACGCTGATACGCTTCTCGCCGTAGACGGACTCGCCGGGGGTCAAGTTCTTGGTAACGAGGAGATCCTCCTTTCCGCGAGCGACGAAGACACCGGCGTGACGATGGCTAGAGAAGTGGTTAGTAGCTGTCTTGCGCGCTTTTGAGCTGGCTGGACTTACGGCTCAACAATGACCTTGGCTCCTCCACGCGCTCCTCCACGGGCACCTCCTCGGGGCGCACCACGGCCTCTTGGGGCTCCGCGACCACGAGGAGCACCACCACGGCCGCCACGGTCACCGCCGCCGCGACCTCCGCCGAAGCCACCACGTCCACCCCTGGGGGTGAAGCCACCGCGACCGCCACGGTCACCACCAAATCCACCACGTCCGCCGCCGCCACGACCGCCTCTGTGAGAAGTTAGAACTGCGCTGCAGATAAATGTTCGTATATGAGTACGGAGAAGCTCGTAGTTCCTGAGTCGTTCTGAAAACAGCTCAGAAAGAACAAGCTTCTCCGTAGCGTGGAGCGCGCATGCTGAGCGAGCAGACGTCAAGATTTGTAGTGTCTGCAATCACATCTTGCTCAACATGCCGCGGTTCGCGCATTGTCCATATTGCGATGAGATTTCGAGGCTCGCGGAAGTCGTACCTGGGAGTGAAAGCCATTGCTGAAAGTTGTCGGGATAGTTCGAGCAGGTTATGGGATGCGAAAGCTACTGCGCGAGGTTAGTCTTGAGATGGCAGAGTGCAAATATCAGCCCAAGTACCTCTGGGTGCTCTGTTCCACTATATGCGCGTTGACTGTGCGCGTTGAAGTGGCTGTGGGTACGGTATGTCGCGGTAGATGCGATGGGTGCAGCTTTGAAGTTCGCAGAGCTACATTTTTTCAAAAGTAGCGCCAAATCTGCGCAGCCAATCACGTGCGGGAGGCGCAAGCGGCCCGCTATAATGCCGTGGGCGCGACTTTGGCTTTTTTCGGTTGGGTCTGCGACTTAGTCATCAAGGCCACTTTCGCTCGAGAAGTCGTCGAAATTACCTACCACGTCGGCAGTCCACTACTAACAACAGCACAACTCGACAAAATGGTATGTTGCCCGTCGCGATATACTGTCGGACCTTGCACGCACGAACATGGAATTAATTCTTGCAGGTTCGCTACGGTGCCTCCTCCATTGACGGCGCAAAGTCTGCTCGCGCCCGCGGCAGCTACCTCCGCGTATCCTTCAAGAACACCCGCGAGACCGCCCAGGCTGTCAACGGCTGGAAGCTCGACCGCGCCCTTACCTACCTCGGAAATGTCCTGGAGCACAAGGAGGCTATCCCCATGAGGCGGTACGCCGGCAGCACTGGACGCACTGCTCAGGGTGAGTAGCCCTTCCCACGATTCGCACAATGCGCAGATGGAACTTGGCACGGGAGGACGAGCTATCGGGTGTTGGAGATGGATTCATGTTGGCAATTGCAGGAACACGGGCTGACTTCCGCAGGCAAGGCTTTCGGTGTCTCCAAGGCCCGCTGGCCCGTCAAGTCCGCTGAGATCCTCATCGGTCTCCTCAAGAACGCCGAGGCCAACGCCGACACCAAGGGTCTTGACACCAGCAACCTGATCATCAAGCACATCCAGGTCAACCAGGCCCCCAAGCAGCGAAGGCGCACTTACCGTGCTCACGGACGTGTATGTACACACCGGCCCACAGTCGCACTCCCCTCTAACATACCTAGATCAACCCGTACATGAGCAACCCCTCCCACATCGAGCTCATCCTCACCGAGGCCGCCGAAGTTGTCCAGAAGTCCAACCAGACCCTTGAGCGCCGTATGAACTCCAGGCAGCGTGGCCGTGCCGTCCGCAAGGCCATCACTGCTTCTGAGGAGTAGAGGAAGCAGGGGAAGTCGATGTTCAGGCGAAGAAAACGGTCAAGGCATGGGCACGGTTTGGGAGTCAATGAGCGATGAATATTCAGGGTCTTTCCACACTCGTCATGTATTCATGATATGGCACTTCGATTTCTGCGGTGTCTGGTCCGTAAAAATAAATAGGGCCAAGGCCTGTTCCCAAATGTTCAAAGCCGAGACTTCCAAGTCGCAAGTTCACGATGTTCGCCAGTGTATTTCATTCCTCTACGATGACAGGACGCTGGATGACTCTAGCGGTACATCCCTCCCAAGGTCCGGCCGCAGTCATCGACATGCTATTCCTTATAATGGAGCCGGTCTTTTCCGCGTGCTTAGAACGAGCTCTGAAGGAATGCGCTGCTTGTTTACATTTTCGTAAATACGACCAAGAATTTCAGGAATGTTACTAGAGTGAATTTGCGGTACGACGTACAGGAAAATGGGCTGCTTTGACCAACTATGAACGCATGTCTGAATTGACCTCCACATGCATCGATAGACCCTGAGATTCCAAGATTTCCCGTCGTGTGCCTGGGGCTGACTGCAGGCTGCGCTAGTCGCAATGGGCATTAGCGTACTAGGGAACTTTGGCAGCTCAAACCCAGAATACCAGCTAAGCAAGGCCCAACGGCCAGCTAAGCATGCATGCCGCTAATATCTGAGATGAGGCTGGCTGCAAATCCCACATCATTTCCTTCGAGTCAGTTGCGGTCAGATACGATCTCTTGCCTTGCTGCAATTGCTCCGAGCCAACTTTCCCACGATCGATGACGCAGGCCCAGCAAGCCCAGGCATGGGCATGTACCTCGCCACAAAATGTGTCGAAAGATAAGTAGTCATGTATAGACTAGGATCTATCCGCTGTCAAACGTCCTTTTCCACAGATCTCTTTCTTTACTGGTGACGGCAGTCGTTCTTACGTGCGTCGCTGCATACCGGTCTTCACCTCGCACCTACTACACAACCATGGCTCGGCTACACCAATCCACTCGCCACAGGCGGCAAACCCCATACCTTGCCTCTCTCTACGCACTCTTTGCTACCGCCGCCTACGCGCAGGACTCAAAACGCGGTTTCGCATTCATTGGCGACTCACACGTACCGGACAATCGGCTACTTACTTCCGACAACTCACCACTGGCATGGTACTACAACTGGTCACCATACCCGAACAGCGACCTCATTCCCGCGGACAGCCTAGAGTTCGTGCCTATGATTCACGGCATAGACGCCACGGAAGACGATAACACCGAACGCGTGATTGCAAGCTTGCCCCAAAGTAGCAAGCACCTTCTCTCCTTCAACGAACCAGACGGCACCGAGGGAAGCGGCGGTAGCAGTATCAAGCCTGAAGATGCTGCGAAGGCATATATCGACTTCGTTGTTCCATTCCGGAATGGCGACAAAGGTGGCAGGAACTGGTTGATCAGTCATCCCAGTACAACGGGTAGTCCAAACGGTCTTGACTGGTTACGGAAATTCAATGAGTCTTGCTACGATATTGACTCCGAAAACGGCTGTCCGGCGGATTTCGTTGCTGTACATTGGTATGGCGCTTTTGATGGTCTGGCAGGCTGGTTAGGTACCCTGGATGAATTCTACAACACGAATTCGACAAGGGATCAGCCGTTGAAGCTTTGGATTACCGAGATGGCGCTCCCACAGCAGGACGAGGAGAACACGGTGGGCATGATGAATCGCACACTGCCATATCTCGATCAGCTGGACTACGTTGAACGATACTCGTGGTTCGGTGCTTTCAGGACAGATGATGCCAACGAGTGGACGGGCGATGGCGTCGCGCTGTTTGATGATGATGGCGGTCTGACCCAGCTTGGTGCTCTGTACCTGGGTAATGGATTTGAGGAGGGACAGAAGGGTGAAGGCGCTGAAGAGGACGCGGCGAGTGGGCTGAGGGTCAGTGCCGGTCTGATGGCTGCATTGTCGTTGTGCGCGGCCGCGTTTACGATGCTTTGAACGATGTGTATGATGCATTCTTTTTTACTGTAGATACCTTAGCGAATCGTATATATCAGCGATAACATGTAGTAATGATTTTAACTCAAATGTTTTCTTGATGCTGTGTTGCGCGCCTTCTAGCGCGGCTACTAAATATCCGGTCGGATCCGGCAAAGTTCACGAAACCATCCCCTCCATCCAGCTGCATACCCTGACGATAACTCCATCACCCAGCGCACATACTGCAATAATGCGGATGCAACTGCGGAGCTCGAGGAATATTTTAGGGTAGTAAGAGGAATTCGCGAAGGAGTACTGAACTGCTGCAGACAGATTGCCGAAAGAAACGTATGTCGCGTCGCGATGTGCCTCTTACCACGTTTCACGCCAAGCCATTGTAGATCTGTCGAAACGAGCCAAACACTTCATGTCAACCACTCAAACACCAAGTACTTCGATGCGAACCCACAAAATTAAGGGTCTTTGGTCCGGGAGCTATGATCCGATTCGCTCCTCTTGCTGCAACACCCGAGACACAATAGCCTGGAGAACCATCTGCTCACCACCTCAAACAAAGTATTGACCAAGCTTTCTCAAACGCGAGATAAGCTTTTCTTGACTACGGCGCTTACATGATTCAACCGCGACTAAGACGTTCAGTGGTCTATTTCTGTGCCGGCACATGTTGTTTCCTTTGTCGCCTGCATAGCCTCACCCTGTTTGAGCCTTGGCGGTTATTCCGTCCTGATGCGCAGGAGATCCATATCGGACACGAATATTGCCGAACACATGTGGCGCGACGTGAACTGCTTTAGTTGGCTATCCACATCAAAGAAGTTCGAGGTGCAGCGCGAATGTCAGATGGGAATAGTGGGACAGGGTGGGAGGCTAAGTCAAGGAAGAGCTGCATCCGTTGACCTGAGCACCCAGAGACGATACGAGGGGACGGTTGATGTATAACAACAAACATGTGCCTTGGGCTCCAGAGTATCACCTCAAATCCCCTATTTCGTTTCCAGTATTCTGTCTGATATACATCTTCCTCCCCTGCATCGATCACCCAACTCTCATTCATTCATCCAACCACCACACAACATGCGCTTCTCAATAATACCGACCGCAGGCCTCCTAATTACCTTGGCATCCGCAGCACCACTCACAAAGCGCGACCTCTCCCCATTCCCACTAGTAAACGGCTTCCCAAACCCCTCCCAAGAAGCCGTCCTCCAAATCCAAAAAGACGGCCACGGCACTCTACCCAACGGGCCCCCACCACCAACACTCAGCCCCGATGGCACCACAAACCTCAAACTCATCGCACTCAACGAACTCTTCGAAGTAGCATTCTTTACCGAACTGATGAGTAACGTAACGAACAAACTCCCCGGCTACGACCTCGGCGACCGCCAAGGCTACATAATCGAATCCCTAAAAGCCATCGTGAATCAAGAGGAAATGCACGTCCTCAACGCCAACGACGCGTTGAAACACTTCAACACCGCCCCCATCGAAGGTTGCAAATACAATTTCCCCGTCGTCGACTACGAAGGTGCCATCGCTCTCGCAGCAACGTTTACAGACCTCGTCCTCGGCACTTTACAAGAAGTCTCCGAACTCTTCGCTCGCTCCCAAGATTTCGGTCTGGTACACGCAGTAGCATCCGTAATAGGAAACGAAGGCTCGCAAGAAGGTTTCTTCCGCGCGGAGCAAAAAAAGCGGCCAAGCGCCCAGCCTTTCCTCACATCCTCATCCCGCGATTTCGCCTTCACCGCTATCCAAGAATTCGTCGTCGAAGGCAGTTGTCCGAATATCAACACCATCCCGCTTAAGCGCTTCAAGCCTCTGGCGGTCGAAACAAAAGATATCAAGGCTGAAACCCAAGATATCAAGTTCTCGTTCTCGATGAAGGACGCGGGTATGTTTGAGATTGATATGCTCAAGTTGGTTTGGATTAATGGGCAGAATGTGCCGGTTGTCAAGGCGCTGCGGAATGTGGAGATGAAAGATGATAGGGTTATGTTTGAGGCGGAGTTTCCGTTTGATGAGTTTGTTATGGAGGGGTTGACGATTGCGGCGGTGACGATGGGTGAGGATTCTTTTGAGGGGGCGGGAGGGGTTGCGGAGAAGACGGTGTTTGGGCCGGGGATTATTGAGCTGGATTGAGGGTGGTGAGGTGTTTAGTGTGCATAGCGATGGTGTTGGTTTTACGGCAAGGATAGTGGTTCTGGTGTGTAGATAATTATAATGTCTTATATCTCTACCCATGCCCGTCTTGACCCTTAACGCTCATGTGTGAATCTCATCTGAACTTGCGATGACCCAAATCGCCCAGACTTCCTTTTACAACTCGCTCATAGGCTTCGCCAGCAAAGTCCTAAAATCAACCGTTTCCCTGAAACTCTTCAAAAACTCTCTCATCGTGCTCGGCAGCTTCGGTTTGTGCCAAGTCCGCATGATACTCATTATGTATTCCTCGTCAGGGATCCGATTTCTATTCAAATAGAACAGCGAATTGCCTAGCGGCATCCAAATAGCCATGATACCCGTCACACCGAACTGCTCTTGGAGGAAGTAGTCGACTGACTTCATAATCATCCGGGCAAACGGTCGAGGATGCGGGCGATCAGGGTGCGAAAGTGAGGTATCGGTGTAAAGATTGATGCCGCTTGCGACATCGAGAGTGGAGTATAGGAAGAGGGCTGTCAACCAGTAGCGTACTGTGACACAGGCAATGTCTATGCTGGGAAAGGTGATTGGCGTTGCGTTGCTAACAATCTCGGGTGTGTAGATAGCGTTCGCTTCTGCATTGACCCAGGCTTCGAGCTCGAAATGCAGTGTCCAGCATTTTGCTATGGTGTATACTTGCAACCCCTCTCTTTCTTGCTCGCTCAGACTTTCGAATTGTAGCTTGTCTATAGCGCCCAAAAGCTCGGGTATACCGCAGAGGATGTCGATAAGAACATCGTCGGATGATTTGGTTCGCCCTTTCCAAGGTATCGTCTTCCACTCTTCCTCGTTGAGTATGGTTGGCTTCCTGCCGCGGATGGCAGGACCAAGTAGCCGGTATCTTGCATTAGTGAAGAGCCTATGCGCTGCATCGTTTTCCGCGAAGATCTCGGGGCCACGACTGACTATCATAGCTAGCTCACCTTCACAGTGACTGAGCCAGCTTTTCGCTTGGTTGGTCGTATTCGGTTCCGCGCCAAACAGCATATCGAAGAGAGCCATGACTCGCGGTACAACAAGTAATGATTCGCTACTCGCTCGAACGGGGTTGTGTAAAGCCACGGCTGTTTCCTTGAGCGCTTTCCCATACAGTGTTCTTCCTTGCCGCGTGAGGGCTTCGTTATCCGAAGTTACCCCAAGCTGTGTTATGCCAACTGCCAGAGCAGCCATCTGTAATGCTTCATCGCGCGTGCTAAGCAGGGGTAGCAAGCTAACAAACTCCTTTGCGTCGGTATTGGTGGTGTGGATTACGCCCTGAGGGTTGTACATATTCAGGAAAGTCGCAATAGTCTTCTCGCTGTAAGCGGATCTCGCGAGCGCATCGGGCAGCATGATTGGTATCGACATGGAACATGGTTTCTGTGTTCCTGGAGTCGATACAGGGTTGAATTGCATTATCTGCATGCCTTGCC
>Ga0265780_10003884_pt1 | contig 19470 bp, 16 predicted proteins | sample P1T30metagenome_FD_192432 | JGI IMG/M metagenome (GOLD analysis project Ga0265780, IMG submission 192432) | Plant litter microbial communities from East Loma Ridge, Irvine, California - P1 T30 | ecosystem: Environmental > Terrestrial > Plant litter > Unclassified | place: USA: California...
CGTCAATCCACACACAGAATGGGTACCTTTGATAATAAGTTATAGTCACCAATCATGACCGGAGCCGTTTAGCTGAACAAGATCAGTGTACTACAAAGTCTCCGAAGAGTGTTTGCGCCTCAACTCAACAGCCTCGGAGACATCTATTTTACCGCTCACATACATGCTTCGCCACGCCTGCGAATGTAAGAATCATCATCCTCAAACCATCTTTCCCACAAGGTACCGACACCAAAGCCAAAAACGCTCCCATCACGATCCTTCATCTCGTCCCGCACTTTCTATTGCGCATGCTTCTTAGCCACAATACAAGCTGAATTCCCGTCTCTTCCCGCCTTACAGTGTATCAATCTACACGTGCAAGAAAAGTAGGTAGCCGAGGTAGGTCTGTGATATCACACCGCCGCGTTATTTCCTCCCGTGCTGAGAAGAATCATGTTATTTATGCATGAATCGCAAGCGACCACGTCTCGAAATGATTGCGGTTTGTGTACATTTTCACCTGCGAAGTTACTTTCATTCGCGCTGTGACTTTCCTTTGCATGTGCCAGAGAAACAGTGCTGCAGTCTAACGTCATGAAATGCGCAGAACCATCACAAAAGGCAACAACTCACGCGGAACAGAGTTAAAAGTCCAACACTAAACATTCAACCACATGTATACCCGCTCTATATCTCATCTCACTCTACTCCAACGGTGGCTATGCCTATATTGAGAACGCTTCTCAGCTCTACAATCATTACCCAACCAACCGGGGAAAAGGAAAATACGCCATACATCAGCACCCGCACTCGCTATGCACCCATCGTTCCATCTATCTACGTAATTAGAAACTACCTTCCTGCATCCCTCAACCCAGCCCATGCCATCCCCCTCTACTTCCGAAATAACTTGCCCAGCCCCTTCTTCTTCTCGCCCTCGCGCTCCTTCTCTTCCTTCTCATCCGCCATGCGCTCATCCTTGGTCGGAATGCGCGGCTGTTCCGCAAACCGAATCCCCGGCGTCCTAGCCGTGAGCGTGGTCTTCTGTTCCGAGTGCGTGCCACGCCCAGTTTCCATGGGGTCGCCGCCTTCTTCGCCTTCGCTGTCGGATTCGGGGGAGTCGTCGTTGCCGACGCCCAGGGCGCCGAGACGGCGTTTGCGCTCGGCGGCGGTTTCGCCTTCGAAACCTTTGTCGGCCGAGGGAGAGGGCGAGGGGGATTGTTTGCGGCGGTTGATGGGGGCGGAGGGGGAGGTTGAGCCGGAGAGAGCGGCGAGGCGGCGGCGGCGCTCGGCGGGGGTTTCTTCTTCCGAGTCGTTCTCGGTGGCGTCGGGTGCTAGCTGGGCTTGTTGGGATGCTTCGCGTCGTCGGCGCTGAGCCGCGGTTTCGCCCTTGCCCTGGTCCATTGAGTAGTTGTGGATATCTTGGTGAACGGAGTGAAATGGCACGTCCTCGTTGTTGCTGTCGACCAGCGTCAGTCCTGTAGGACCACGAGCTCGACCCTCCTCGTTGGCTGCAGGAGATTCAATCTTCTGGATCTCAGCCTCGCCCTCCTCACCAACAACAGCAGGAATTTTTGCCTTTGTGGAAGCCGCGGCCTTGTTCTCTAACTCCTTGTGCTCCTTTGCATCCTCATGCGCTGCGTCCTTGACGGCCTCGGGAGCGTTGCTATTCTCGACGAACTTCGCTCGCGCTCTGGGATCCATTTGAGACATTTGCGTGATGAACTCCATCTTGCTCATCCGGCGGCCACCCGCCGTAACAGTAAATCGCAGGCGATCATCGTCCTCATCATCGGCTGCGGGCTTCTTCTTCTTCTTCTCTTCCGTACCTTGAGCGTTCGAAGGCTCACTCTCGTGCGTCGGTACGCCCAGTTGCGTGCCCATCCTCTTCAAGCTTTGGATGGCACGACTAGTGCCACCAGCCACGGAAGCACCACGTTGCGCTTCCGGACGTTTGTCCTTCTTCTGCGAGGGAATGTCGTATTTCTTGATGACCTCTCCATCGCCGTCTTCCACAATAATTGTGTTGCCAAACTGGTACGCAAGGGCAGGTCCACGGCTCTGTGCAGGCTTGGGCTTTGCAGCCTCATCTCCCTTCTGGTGATGACCAGAGAAGCTCTGCATACGCTTACGCCAGGTCTTCTGAGGGTGCTCGACGGCATCTGCAGTCTTGCCTGGGGCTTCCTCAGCTGCTCCGCCATGCTCCTTCTGCGCCACGCCACCTTCCACATCTTCGTCGCTCAATAGATCGGCAGCTTCCTGTCGATCACGTGCATCTCTTTCTCTGCCATGATGACCACTGTCATCCATGACCTTCAGAACATTACCCTCCCTGTCTTCGATGATAGTTTCGTGGCCTTCTTGGTAGATCTCCTCCTCTGGGGACTGCTTCTTCATCTTCTCCTTACCACTGTTGGAGCTGTTGCTGGAAACAGCCGTGGTGTCGGCAAACGTGTCAGTATCCTGATCAGGAGAAGTCCCTTCAGCTTTCTCCTCATCCCGCCTCCTGTTGGGGCCAATGGCCGATGCCGAGATAGGGCCACCTGGTCCTCGACCAGCATCCCACTTGCTCTTTCGGTTTGTCGGGCGACGCGAGCTTGCTCGACTCGGGTTGTCTTCTTCCTTTTGCCGGCGCAAGAAGTTTCCAGCATAGCCTGGGGGTGGAAGTAAACCTGTTCCTGTGGCTTCAGCCTTCTCATCGAATGACGATTCAGACATTCTGCGACCAGACATGGAGGTTTTGGAGCGTGATTGAATACGAGGTAAGCGGTCCATCCAACCTGGGCCTTCCTCGTTCGCCTGAGTGTATGAAAGAGAGATGGTGAGTGTGTTGATGCGCTTGCCGAGAGTAAAGACCGCAATGGAACTGCCGTGAACAATGATACTGACAATCACCAAGAAACAAGTAATGGGCCAGATCATTTCAATGACGTTGAGATGCTCGAAGCCCTCCGGTGGCAGTTCAGCAAGTGGTGTTGTCGACTCGGTCTCCAGCTCGGCCCTAGCAAGAATAGCGACGAAAAGACCACCGACACCGATAGGTCCAAAGTGACCAGCGAACGAAGCTTCGCGCCACGTTTTGATGTCCGGAAGGACAGGTTTGAGTATGAGCATGATCGGCAAGCGACGGAAGAAGAGAACCAGCAAGCCCAGAACGACCAATCGCCATGGTGTTAATCCGATAATGTCAGGCGCGTTGAACTGCTCCCATGGAATGATGGCGCCAAAGTAGACGAAGAAGGCCAGATTAATGAGCAAATCGATAACGTTGGAAACGTGAGACTCCTCCGTCTTTTCGAGGAACCATCCATCGTTGGAGAAGCCTACTCCGCACGCAAATCCCACTAGTAAATCGTCCATGCCTAACATGGAGCCAGAACCAGCGCAGAAGAGCGCCAAGACGAAGTAGAACACGAGGAAACTCTCACGATCAATCATGTCCTTCTCGTGAGCCCATCGAATAGCTCGACGTGCGGCATACCCGACCACGACTCCAAAAAAGGCGCCGAACAAACACTCGTACAAGATGGTGTAGCAGAACCAGTGGAAGAAAACTTTGTCAGCATCCGGGCGGTATCGAATGAGGTAGATGGCCAAGTAGACGAATGGGAAAGCCATGCCGTCGTTACATCCGGATTCCGCAGACAGCAAGTCTCGCAAATGCTTAGGCACTCGCTTTGCGAACTTTCCCTTTCCGACAACGGATGAAGCCAGAACAGGGTCAGTCGCAGTAACACAGGCGGCGATACACAAACTGTCGAGCCAGTTAAGATGGGAGCTGAACAGGCCCCAGATAAAAAGACTGGTGATTAGCCATCCGAATGTCATGACTGGGATCAGCAGCAGCGTGACGGATCTCCAGTGCTTTTCCATGTACGCCCTCGGCAGTTCGACGCCAACGGCGAAGCATTGTACGACCAGGACGATGCGCGAGAACTCTAGGGTGATGAGATCAACATTACCCCAGGATCCTGGGTCGATCAGGTTCGCGGCGTGTGGCCCGAATATGATGCCGCATAGTGTAGCTACAGTAGCTTCACCAATGTACAGGCGCTCCTTGATCACCGAGGAGCACAGCATGAACAGGCTGGTGAAGCCGCCTAGGATGATGTACACCAAGTGCGGCTTGGTGACGGAGAGATGTTCCCACGCCATGCTGTTGTTTGGGGTTGGCCCGGGTAGACGGCACTCCTGCAGTCGTGCCTAGATGTGCGCCTGCTTATCGAAAGCTTGTGATGTGGGTACGAGCGAAACAACACCCTAGGGTTCGCGTTTGCGCAGTTTATTGGTCGTTCGTGATCGACTCAAGCGAGAGGTCGTGTTAGGTAGGGAGGATAGAGGCCTCAAAGCCGCCGGGCTGTTGAGATGGGTCGGTCGTCGGAGAATGCAGTGTCGAGACCGGATGCATGTATTTCGCAGGTGCGCCCAGTCGCCGCTCCCTCAAGCCCTAGTTGGCGTAAAGTATTGGGGGTTATCGAAGAAACCGTTGGATTTTGTGGGGAAAGGCGCAAAAGGGTCCTATCTGGAACCTGCAGGGACGAAGTGAGTGGTAGCTCTGGCGCAGAGTTTTAAGAAACCCCAAGAGATTTTGCGCCGAGCTTACAGGATCACAAGTTGCGCTCGGCACGATGCTTGGAAGTGAAAAGCTCAATCGTGGGCGCAAACTTGCCTTTGCCTTGGTTCGCACTTAGCCAGTCTTCCAAACTTTGTCTGGTCGAGACAAAAATGGCGCGTTCCGTTTGCGAAGCCGTGTCTTCACGCTCAGTCGCACACCCAATGCGCGTCGTGCAGAATACAACAGGAACGACCGCGACGACTGCGAGAGATGGCAGAGTGTTGCCGAGTAATCGATGCTAGCCTCTTGGTACGTCCTTGGCTGTCGTAATTGCGCACGCCAGATATCGGCGAATCGCGCGGCACCTGCAATCGCTGCAGATGTCCTTTTATCAGTTCAGCGCGCGCAACAAGACCAAAACACCAGCCGCGGCGGAGATGCAGTGCTTTCCGATTGGCAGGGCTTCCCCAACACCAAGCCGCACTTCAGATGTCGTGCCCACGGCACGTGCAGCTAATCTCTTCAGAGCAAACAGGTCCCGCTGACAAAGACGCTGCAGCTTCGCCGTCACATGATCACATGATGTGTGATATCCATGCAGCGCTCTGCAAGAACATGCACCCCAAGCCTGTCGACAAGACTTCAGTCAGCGATGTGCGGTGGGGTAATCTGCCCTCGAGTGCTGCATCATCGGAGCCGGCGCGAAGATCATCTCATCCACGTGAGTCGTCGAGACGAGGTCCAGTTGCTGAGTAACCACCTCCATCTCTGTAAAAAAAAAAAGGTTGATACTCCGAGATCGTTCAGACTCCAGCCTCACTTCCAGCAGCGCCGAGGTGGGGTATCTATAAGCGAAGAGGCGTGAACCATGTAAGGTCTTCGTTCTGGCGGTGAAGCTCGGTCGGCTGCACGCAAACAATCCACGCGAAAACTAAACCCCTCAGATCCTTGGGGGGATGCAGATATATGTGGCTACGCACAGCGATCACCGTGGCGGTAAGCGTCGCGGTGCAAACCGCAAAAACCAATAATCGTGTATCGCGATCTACGCCTGGGCAACCTCAAAAGCAATACTGCTATCGTATTGACGAGTCGTGAGTGCAATGTGCAAGTAAATGCTTTCATAACTTGGGAGTGTGAGACAGTGGTATGGTGTTTACATACGAGTACGTTTACCGAAAGAAGCTTCGTGTAGTCCAAAAGTCAATTCCCATCTTCCACTGTAAACGATCGACACGACCCATGTGCCAAAACACAACAAACACACGCCTTGCTTCCTTACACCCCCCATCCCCCATCCAAGTCCAGACCCGCAGATCCCCTATCCCACACCTCCCCTCCCCTCCCCAAAAATGAGGCTGCGCATCCGCTTGGGCATCAAGTCGACAAGAAAGTCTCCCCGAACCAAAGAAGAAAAGAAATCTCCGCACCGCTTGAACACGTTCCCCGAAAATCTCCACCCACGTCACCGCCCCTTTGCGTCGTTACTGACACGCCAGCCCATCCCAGCGCCGCCTCCCAGGATCGCCGTGGTAAGAAGAAAGGGGATCATGTGGTGTCCGTGCTGAAACGCAGCATCGTAGAGTTGGCGGAAACTGGGAAGCTCGTGCTGAGGCGTGTCGGGTTGTTAGCTTGCATCATGAATGAGGTGTTGCATCGAAGAATTCAAAGTTTGAAGTGTGAATGCTGAATGTTTGATGTATTGAGTTTGATGTATTGAGTTCAATGTGTGATGCAGACTATGTACAGACGCTTGATATTATAGCGCGTGTGATCGCTTGAATTTGTATGTGGACGCCGATTGTGACGCCGTGGGTGCTCCAGCTACCCGTCCGAAATATGACCAAGTAGAATAGCGAGTAGTAGTGAACTATGCGATAGAAGAAATTCATGCTTAAGAAGAAGTTTTACCCATGCTCCAAATTTGCGCGCCGGGGTGTTCCCAAAAACATGCAAAACATCTGCCTAAAGCGCTGCATCTCAAAATGTCATGTCAGATATGAAATGATATGTACCGGATCCATGATGCATGTCTCATGTCGTCATAAAATAAAGGTGGTGGTTGTGGTATGCTTAATGTCCGACAGGGAGCCACGTTCTTCTTTCGTCCATGCTTCTGTTCGTGCGGCCGCCAGGGGTCAAGGGAATCTCAACACGAGCTCGATCATTGCGCTCGGGGTCGCTGTCGTCATCGTATGCGTCCGAGAGTCGTGAGAAGTAATCTGCGAGACCACTGGTCGGTGAAGCGATGGTCTCGTATAGGGGAGGGGGAGTCTCTAGAGGTGGTGGCGGCTCTTCCTCGCTGAATGCTGGTGGGTTGAATGACGGAACCCGCATTAGGTGCATAGGTCTTTGTACAGTTGAGTCCGTAGGCCCGCCAATGTGCGCAGCTTGCGGTCGTGCGAGTTGGGGTGTGGGAATATCCGCAGCTTCGGAGTCGTTTCGCGAGCGGCCCATTGAGCTTAGTGTTGGCACAAAGCCGGTGGGTGAGGTTCGCCGCACCGGGGCATTGGGACATCCGCATTCGGGTACTCGTGTGCCACCAAGTACAGGCCCAGGTGACGAATATGCCGGGAGTGCTGTATTCGCTTGTGTCGCCTGGCAGGACAAAATGTGGAAAGGTGAGTCGATGGAGATCTCAAAGTGGCGTCTCTTAGTGGGATCAGCTATATCGGGTTTTGACAGTCGCATGACAAGCTGATAGATGATTAGCGAGGAAACCTCCAAGTTGTTTGGATGAATTACCTTGATCCAGTGATGTACCTGGATGTTCTGGTACGTGGTGTCAAAGTGTAACCTGTGTGCCTTTTCCTTTTCACGTAGATTGTGGCAGCTTGGCAGTTGCACATTGAACTCCATCTCAGTGGGACCGACATTGGTGTCCCCACCAAGGTTACCCAAGAGATTGGTCGAGTCTTGCACCTGGACATCCTCGCCGCGCGCAGCGGCAGCTCTTTGATCGTACGGAACTCCGCCTCCCGACACTATCCGCATTGTGCTACCGGGAAATGTGCTAGTTGGTGGGCCGTCTGCCCGCTTCTCGAACAATTGGACTTTACGAACGGGCTCCATTCGATGCACACGCTTGTTGTTGCAGAAGTATTCGACATTCTCTGTCACATAGACCTTGATGCGGTGACATTGCACTTTGGCAAGTGGCGTAAGCTTGAATGCAATGGGAACTTGTGCGCCTAGAGGGAACGATTTTCCAGAAATGACGATGTCGTAATGTAATTGGTCCTCCCAGCTACGGCTGATAGCGATGGGCTCGACTTGCTCCAATGAGCCCTCGGCTGGGGCGCGGATGAGTGTGACCTCCTTGGTCCCGACGAGATTGGTACGGAATGCTCCCGCCCGCTCGACGGTTGCCTCTAGCTCATACTTGACAGAACCGAGGTCGACATCGATAGTCTCAGGGAGATGGCTATCCAATGGGAGCTCGAAGTTGTATGTGTACTCGCCCGCATTGAATGTCCTGTACCCCTTCTGTGCAACCGATGGTCCGCCAGATGGGGTTTCACCTTTGCCGAAGCTTCGCGATTGGTTGACCTGGAGTGACAGACGCTTCGCTTCCCTTGTCGTCAAGTTCAGCGAGGAGTTGTTTGGCGAGCCGCCGAGACCGCCGGTACTTTTGTACAAATCCACACGATCTGCGCCGGTACTAGTTTCCGCGGTGGGAAATTGTGAATTGAAGAATGGCCAGGTGTGGCTCATCAGAATGTCGAGTTCCTCGAATTCAACCTTTTTCGGCGGAATGCCCTCCGGCCACTTGGTAAGGGCCTTGCCTCGGAACTTTAAAGTTATAGCCTTTAGCTTTGTGGGTTTCGAAATTTTGAGCACGAGCGTTCCACGCAACATTGCCGTATTCCGCTCGGAATTTTCGTTTTGCTCAAACCCTCGCAGGAAGAGCACAGGCTCTGTAAGTGAGATGTTGACGTTGACGCCTCCGCCAGATGCGATAGGCTTTTCCTCGGGGAGGGTCTTGACACTGCTGATCATGTTTTTGGCCGATGCTCTTCCAGAAGACCAAGGTGATTCGGAGATGGACGGTCGAGAGACAGCTGGTGCGGTCATAGCACTGATTGCTCCCACCGAGTTTCTGTTGCTAGACGTCATCTCTGCTTCTGCCGGCACAGCTCTTTCTGGGAAGGATGCCACGGAGTTTCTGTTGCTACTGGCCGTGCTTGTCGAAGATCGAGGCGTAGGTATGTCGGTAGCGTCCTTGGCTGAGGTGAAGCGGCTGTCGATGAAGGATCGAAGGTATCGCTTCGCGCTTTCCCTAGGGCCCGCCAGCTTTTCGGTGAAGTAGGTTTTGCTGGTAGACTGCCGTTTTTCGCGGCGGAAGAGGATGGGGTCGGGAGTGACGTGGGCGATGTGAATGCGGTGCGGTCGTCGGTTGCGCCCTTGGTAGATAACTCGACTTGCTCGTGAGGCGTCGAAGAGGTGTTCTGGAATATATCGTAGACGGCCACGATCACTATATACGTTTTGATATTCTGTCATAGCGAACAGCGGCGTCAGTTGGGATCAATGGCAGGGTGTGCAATGCTCGACATGCGGCGGCTTGGTGACTTATAACGAAGCGAAGGTGTGCACGAATTAAACTATGGGCTTGTGCGACTCTGGAGAGTCATGAGAGGGGTACAAAGGGGACGCGGGTTACAGTAGGATAACCATGTCCCTGGTCGATGCTTTAGGAAGGGGCAGGTATATGTTGGGGGTATGCAAGACAGAGGCCCAAACGCGGTGAGGAAGAAATGAGACAGGGACTCACAGGTCAAGAGGGTGTCAAAATGGTGTGCAGGGCATGGCAGAGGTCAAATGTGTGATCGGCGACAGCTGTCGAAGGTAGTCTTGTGGAGCGGTCAGGGTGCCGCTGGATCGGATGTGCACGGGAATTTCCCTGCTGGAAACGCAAATGCGCTGGCGTGGGTGAAGAGTGCTCAGTCAGGTTGTGACAGCAGACGAATAGCAGGGACCACGGTAGTTTTGACCTGGGCCCAGGCTAGCAGACAGGCATGTTACGAAGCCGAATGTCAGACCAAGACAGGGCGAGCGCGAAGGCTGGCCGTTGGTGATTTGCAGGGAGTGGGCGGATGACGCGGAGTTGGGTGTGGTTGTAATGTTTCAGCGGGGTTCGCAGCGGTAACGTGCGATTCGGGCAGATGGTCAGTAATGGCAGCGTCAGTCGCGAGCGCACATTAATAATGGTGCGTCAACAATAGTGACAAAGACTGAACTCTGAGGTGGTGAGGGGCTTTCTCGGGCATAGGCTCCGCGCCGGCCATAGCAGAAGTCTTCCCTAGGCGTGCTCGACGACTCGACGAGAGGACGGTCGGATGCATTACATCATCTCGTGCATCAAAGCTCGATCAAGGACTGGAATCTCTGCAGGGCTTCTCAGCGCCATGGCCTGGAGCAGTCTAGCGACCGCGTCCACGGCTGGTTCGGCAAGGTACTTGCGCAGCGCCCCGGCCAGCTTGCGCGGACAGCAACAGCTCGTACTAGACAAGACGCCTAAGCCTCACGGCGCGCAATGGTGACAAGTCGAGACGTGGTCAGCGACTCATCTCGAGACAAGTCATCTCTCACCGCGCCCATGCACCGAGTTTCCAGCTGCATCCATGTGCGCGCAAGTGAGGTGTTTCCTGTTTCTAGCATGCAGCCCAATCTCGCAGCATGGTGCGGGACTAGTTTCTTCGTGCAGGTTGGCAGACTGGCAGGTAGCGCGGGTGGATGTGACGATGCCTGCTTGGGATCAAAACAAAAAAATCTAGTTCCCGATTGCGTAGTGATGTGCGTCCGGGGTGCTCAATTCGGACGTCTGGAGAAGGATTGCTGTGTGATCGCTGCACGTTGCGGTGTCGGCAGGCACATGAGCCGATGCCAGCTCACATCTGAGTTCGAGAGATTAGAGGCCGTCCTACTACTCGGCATAGTCATTGCAGCTCTTATTTCCAGACAGTAGCGTATGCAATCACAGTCGGTCTGACCTCGGCATAGGGCAGCAGAAATTGTAGATCGTCAGGGAACGATCGCGCCGAAAGGTCCAACCATGATGTCAGGCGATCGGATGTGGCTTCGGGCACGTGACTTCGCTCCACCCGCGCTTTCCCCGCAACGCGCCTTAGCTCGTCGCGTCCGAGGTCTGCACACGACCATCGCGACTTTTGCGCGCGGCAACATCCGCTATGGAATCACTACATGGGGCATACCGTACGTTTTCACGTGTTGCCAAAGATCCATCGACTCACATGAATTAGGGACAAGCAACAGGCCCCTGAGCGGCGCAATCCTGTGCTGCACCTCCATCGCCCCCGAGCAGCGCGCAAGTACTCAGCCACATGGATATACCCACTTCCTCTAACATCACCACCAGTCAAACTTGGGCAACATTGGCGCAGACCTGGGCGCAACCATCAAGCTCGACCTCACCTCAGACGTAACCCACCTCATCGTCGGCAGCATTGACAGCAACAAATATCGCTATGTCGCTAGGTCTAGAGAAGATGTCAAAGTGCTCTCGCCTGCCTGGCTCGAGGCCATGCGGGAGGTCTGGCTGGAAGGTCACGACGACTTGGACGTAGCTGCACTGGAGTCGGAGCATCGGGTGCCGACCTTCTTCGGGCTGAAGATATGTCTGACGGGATTCGACAATCGTAAGGGGAGCATCACGCGACCATGGCGCAATGCTGACAAGGCGCAGCCGAACAGCGACGATACATCCAGGAGACGGTGGACAAGAACGGAGCCGAGTACCATGGCGATCTCACCAAGGCCGTCACCCATCTTATCGCGGCCACCCCCACGGGCAAGAAGTACGAGCACGCGGTCAATTGGAGGATGAAGATCGTCTCGTTGGAATGGTTCGAGCAAAGCCTGGAGCGCGGCATGGTCCTGGACGAAGCCTGCTACCATCCGACTATACCAGTCGAAGAGCGAGGCAAGGGTGCTTGGGATCGCAGAGAGTTCTCGCCTGCGCCTCCGAGTGCGAAGCGACCAAGAGAAGCAGAACCAAGCCAGGCCCTCAATCCATTCCGAAGGAAACTTCGACGCTCTGCCAGTACAAGACTGGGCAGTCAGAGCGCAGAGCTGTGGGCGGGCATCACTGCAGCAACCACAGAAAGACAGCAAGACGATGGAGACGATTGGACTGAAGACCTCAATAAGCAAGACACACCGCGAGAGCATACGCCCGCAATACGTCCGCACGATTCGATGATCCCTGAAAATGATGCACGCGCCGATGCAGACCCTGGAAACGATCCTCACTCAGTCGCATTACCATCCCGACAATCACAAAACGATTTTGCCCAAGGTGTTTTCGCAGGCCGCCTTGTCTTTCCCTATGGATTCGATGAAGAAAAGGTACTTGTGTCATGAAAAGAGCCTAGAATTTTCTGACAGCTCTCTAGACTAACATCTTACGGCAACATTTGCAAGACAAGGGCGCTCGTGTTCCCCAAAGTTCCGAACTTAACGCTTTCCCCCTGGATGACCTCAGAAGCGGTTTTCTTGTAGTTCCGCATGACGCTGAAGTCGACCGAACGTCTCTTCCGGAACGAGCCGGATCGATACTGAACCTAGTCACTAATTGGTGGGTGGAGCGATGTCTGTACGGGAAGCGACTAGTCGACCCCGCAGACGACATTCTCAGTAGGCCATTCGACAAGCACAGCATTAGTGGTGAGTGCTAGCGATGAAAGTTTTGCTATCCAATAAAGCTGACGTCGACAGGGTTCGCCGGGCTCACGATCAACTCCACCGCTTTCGTCGGCATCGAGCTTCTCCATGTGACAAAAGTTGTTACCTTTATGGGTAAGACACTAACTCCGCGTGCACCCGCTAGTCTAACATTCGCTAGGAGCAACATATGATGAACAGCTTTCTGCCAAGACCTCGGTGATCGTCTGCAATACCCAAGAACCGAATGCTCAGAAACTCAAATTTGCTACTGATCGGCGCATCCCAGCTGTCCACGCGACATGGCTGTGGGACTGTCTGCGATATGGTCAGCTGCAACAGTTTGGGAAGTATCAGCTTAACACATTGGCGCCGCCTCAGCCGCCTCAGCCGAAGTTGAAACCTCAGGCATCAACTGAAGTAGCTGCTGCGAGGTTGTCAACGGAAGAGAGCTTCGAGCTTCAGCAGAAGAAAGCTCAGGCTGCAAAGAAGGGCAAAAAAAACCGTGGCCCACAGAAGCCCCGAGCTCTCGATCTCGCGCCCTCTGTGGACCTGACACCTGCATTACTAGATGATGCAACAACGAACCGCAATGCTCATGCTAGTGGCGGAAATCACGATGAGGGTGAAGCCTCGATACCTGGCCTTGATGGGTCGGCATCAATGCCCTTGCGGGACATCAGTGCAAACTCGTCCCGTCGTCCATCGACCACTTCAATTGATTCAAAATCTGCATCGAGACAGCGCAGTTCTTCAGCGGAGTCACTGATAAGACCAGTTGCGCAGCGTAAGACTAGAGCGACGAAAGAGCCAACACCCGACTCGGTGATCCCTGCAGATACCGAGCCTCCAGCCCCACCACCACAAGAAGAACCCCCAGAAGAGAAGGATTATTCTGACATTTTAGCGCAACTTCGTGCGAATCGCAAACCACTGCCTTCACTGGCTGAAGCCAATGCTCTGACTCGTCGAAGAGGTCGCAGACAACTCGGTCGCGCGACGTCAACGCGCTCAAATGACTCTACTGCTGATAGCTCTGGACAGCTCAATCTCGACGGTGACGATGACAAAGAGCAAGCACAGGAGTATCAGCCGAGCCAGGAACTAGGCTGGGATTCACCCGGCGCGGCGAAAGCACGGGAGCAGATGATCAAGCGGTTGGGTGGGACAGTGACAGAAACGAGCGTGAGAGTGGAAGGTATTGGCGTTGTTCGAGACGTTGCGAGCGAAAACGCGGGCGGGAGAATGCCGCGAAAGAGGCGGGAAAAGGGATTTTAAACGCCATTTAGTGTGGGAGTGTCTTTTTGTATGAGTCCTTTCTGCATAGCGAGCGTCATGGCATAGCAAACGGCGTCTTGTCATCCATACACGGCATCATACAGGCGTCCATATTCCACAATACATTACACCATCAAACCTCTCCCACTCTTCCATAAATCACAATCCATAAGTAACCTTCAACCTCCTCTCTAAATGTTCCTTCGCAGTAATAACCCCCTCGTCCCCCCTCTCAATCCCCAATCTTTCCCTCTGCCCCTCCAACTCTTCCCGTCCTTTATCCCCAAATTCCCTAATAACCCTGCTCTCCACGCCCTCTAACCTGACCTCATCCCCCGGATGGCAGAAATACGCCATACTATACCTCTCCTCCCCGCCACCAAACGTCACACGGTGCACCGTCGACTTGAGCATCCCGTTCGTCCAATAACACATCAAATCGCCGATATTGACCAGAATCGGCGGCGAAGACGACGGCGCCGGGGACGGATCAACAGGCACACTCCTCCACCCCTCGGGCGTTCGCAGTTCAAGTCCAGCCTGCCCCGACCGTCGAAACAACAGCGTCAAACTCCCATAATCCGAATGCGCGCCCGCGCGAATCGACGCCGCCGAAGTAGACTCCGTCTGCGGATAATACAGCATGCGGAAAATCGTCCCGCTTGCTCTCGTTTCTTCGTGTCGAGTGCTGAAATATCCCGCCTCTGGCACTTGCAGCGCGGCGCCCAGTAAGTCTAGAATCGACACGCACAGCGCGTGGCAGGATTTTTGGAAGCGGGTTATTAGCGCTGCGTGGGAGGATAGTGGGGCGGGTAGGGGCTGCATGCGTGGATGCGGCGGCCCGATGTTGAATGCTTCCTTGGGGTCGGGATTTGAGGCGTCGAGCGCTTCGCCGGACATGCGCACCCAGCCGCGGTTGGGGCCGCCGGCGGAGGGGGTGTGGATTGCGAAGGAGGATTTTTGGGGGAGCGGGGTGGAGAAGAAGGATTTTGACTGGGGCGGGGGTTAGGATGGTGGGAGTAGGAAGGTAGGAGGCTGTAGAGGTGGGTTTCAATTGCGTACGAGAGCGAACATTTCTTCAATGTCCTTGGGTGGGATTGTCTTTCCATCATTCTTGATGAAGAGGAAGCCGTGGGTTGAGGCGGCGGAGAGGACTTGTTGGGCGACGGCTGGGGAGGGGGTGGATATGTCGATTATGGGGATGGTTGATTGGGACATGTTTGATTGTGGAGAAGGGGTGAGAGGATGACAAGGGGAGGGATGCAGGAGGTGGAAAGAAAGACGGTGGAAGAGGTTTGATTGTGGTTTCTGGAGATAAGCGGGGTGAGCTGTGATAACATGCTTGTTCATTTGGTTTGTCCTCTTGCATCTAATATTACCTGGACTGATGAAGACTGTTCCTTTGGATTGATAGCGATATATGGTACGTCCATGATTAGGTGTTGTTGTGCTGCTACATGCGGTCCTTCTATGTTTGTACCTGGAGCTAGTGGCGAAAGCGGTAAGATCGAACGGGAGCGTTAACGGGTGCCAAGACCGAGTTTGGTGTCGGAGGAAGCTCCAATTCCCCAAACTTCCAGCTTCCAGAGATTCCCCGCAGTGAGACAAAACAGCTGTCCTTCACCTACCAGCAGCCACGACATCTTCGACTACACGACCACAAAAAGACGCCTGCCCGAACATTCTTACCCCGACCCGATTTTCTAGACGCCCGCACTCAAACACGCGCACGCGAGGCTCACCATGATTCGCGACTTTGAGCAGTGGAATGCCAACATTGGCGAGCTCTCAGAGCTGCAGGAGCTCTCTGGATGCCGCGTAGGAGTAGAAGCCGCCGATTATCTCACGAACCGCATCCTGAACTCTCCCCGCGCAAAAGAGCCGCTCGTACCAGCGCTCGGAGGCCTTCCGCTGGCGCTGCAGCAACATATCGAAGAGGATCTGGAGGCGTTCAAGAGGGAAGGCATAGAACCGTGGTTTGTCTTCAGCGGGCTGGACATCACAAAGCAGGACGAGCCGTTCCGACAAAAGCAGGATGAGGCATTAGTTAACGCCAATGCATGGAATCTGTACGACACTCACCAGGCGGAAGCCTCAGTGTCCAAGTTCGGCGAATCAGGTGAGATGGAGAAGGAACAATACTCTTCAGCAGTAGCTGATAATTCGCAGCATATGTCACAGCAGAAGACCTCTTCCCCGCGCTTCAAGCCATCCTCACCAAGCACGACATTCGCTTCACCGTCGCACCCTACAGCGCATGGGCCCAGGTACATTCAACACGGCCGTGCGAACTTCGGAAGACTGACAACACATAGCTGGCATACATGGAGCGCACCGGCTTCTGCGCGGCCATCTCAGGTTCCTCAGACATCCTGCTCTTTGAATGCGACAAGATCATCACATCATGGGACTTTGAGGAGAAGCAGTTCCGCTGGACAAAGCGGTCAAAATGTATCAGCGACCTTGAGAGGTTTGCCAATAACGGCACCGTCACAGAGGACATTTTCGTGGATGCTCTCATACTCGCTGGCACGCCTTTCCTTCCCACACTACCGAATCTCAACTCGCCGAATAGGACAGACCTCCTGAAACCACACGGTGCTATCAAGATGATCATGAGCATGAGCAACGGCAAGTCGGGCCATTCAGTCGTCATCAACAACCACGATGATCCGCGCTTCAAGCAGATGGAGTATGTAGACCGCTATCAAAAAGCGCGCTCTGCAGTCAGGAATCACCCAATCTACACAATCGAGGGCAAGATCGAACCCCTGGACACAAGCAGCATGCCCAACGATGCGGTCAACTATCTCCAATCAAGGCTGCCAGACGAGGTCTACCACTATCTGTCAGCAGGCCTGATCAACGCACGAGTGCTCCAATGGCGCACGACGTGTCACATTTTCGATGTTCCACCCATGGACGGAGGCGACTCGCCAGAGTATAGGACCTTGGTGAGCTCTAAGCTCACACCACTACGGACATCGGCGATCAATCTGCTTTCGAGTTCGCTGCACAACTGGTACCGGCATAAGAATCTGGAGCAGAGGTGCTGGTTCTCAGACCCTACAGCTGCGCCCCAGGAAATCCGCGTGGTGGGAACTCAAGATAACCTTGCTATTGTCGACACTTGGAATGTCAAAGAGGCAACTCTGAGAGATGGTGTCTCGAAACAAGACGGATTTGGTCATTTGGGTGCTGCCGTTCTTTCGCTGCAGAACGCCGATTTTGCTGCGAAGACGGTGTCGAAGAAAAACCCAGCTAGTCCACTATCGACAACTGATGAGATCCTGTACAACTCAATATGGCGATTCCTTGCTCTGCGCGAGTACGTCGACGCAAAGCACAACCTCACTGCATGGGGCAAGGTGCTTGCAGCTGCCATCTCTGGTCTGAAGGGCAAGCCGGAGTTGGAAGATGCTGCCGTTGTAGCTGTTGAACTGTTGCGTATGGGCACCCTTAACGCCGAGATCAACATGTTCCCGACCTACAATGGCGCACCAATGCGTGGTAGTAGTACGTCTCCGCCTGCTCTTGGAAATTCTATGATGCTAACATCCACCTAGCGAAAGATCAACAATACAACATGCTCGTGTCGAGAGTTGCTGGCCTGGGTGAGCTGAGACATAGGCCGATCGGCTTCACCGGACCATTGAGCCAGCATCTGCTCGGCTACAACTCCATCATCAACACCGTACGACAAACCCTCCGCGATCTCGTCGAGGTCGCTTCAACGCATATGTTCTTGACAGGCTGCTGCAACCGATCTGCAGCCAACCTCTCGCGGATCGCCGCAAAGCACGTCTTCCATCTAGTCTCACATAAGCTAGACTAACATAACACAGGCTTCCTTTCCTCCTCCCCAACAACTGCGCTCTCAGCATCGCTGTCAAGTCCTACCTCGACGAACTCCTGAGCAACGACGCAAACCCTACCGCCCCAGACACAAAGGCCCGCGTCCTCGAGACTGCGTCAACGCGCTACTTTCCGCAATCCATCGATTTCAAAGGCGACCTGACCAAAGCATTCGAGCTTTGGGATGCCATCTACCAGGGCGTGAAGAATGGAGGCAGTGCGATCCCCGAGTCAAATAAGAAGTTCTGGACCGAGACGAATGAGTGGCTGGCTGCGAGGCGATAGCATGCCTCAAAGCCCATGCCCGTGCAGAGTCTGGAGGATTGGGTCATGATTGAGGCGTAGCCTTGATGGAAAGTTGTTGTAGTAGATGCGTTGCGTGGAGATATTAATGTCTTTCGCGCAGTGTGCCCCATAATCATTGAAATCATCACTTACCTTCACGTAATAGAACAAATCCGTGATCTTTGTGTTTCAAGCATGGTACCACTGTTTCATTGTCACGTCGACGTTGCTTTGTGCTGTCAAGCACGACGCAAAGCGATTGGGTGCAATGGTGGATTGCGTAGCTCAATGCCTAATGATAGCAGGTACATGGCCAGGTGTCCGGACGCGATGGGAAGATCCTGGCCAACGTTTCCTCGCAGCTGATGATCTGCCTTTCGCGTAGTGCTCGCGGTTGTGGTTGTGTTGCGTGATGAAAGTCGTGCTGAGCATGCGAACAGAAACGTAGCGCATGTGTCATATGAAGAGACGCATCGCATTAGTGCATTCGAAATCGATCCTCGCTGCGCTGAGTGAACTGGAAATATACTGTACAGGAATGCAAGTTCTTTGCGATGGCATTAGCAGATGCTGCACCCCGGGTGAAATAACATACGTAATGCAAATACTGTATCGATGAAGATTTTTTCTGCAACTCAAAGTCCCTCAATCGCCTTGATAAGCTATTGTAGTGATATCGATTGCTATCTGCGGCTACGCTACTACGGAATTTGGGGACTCGCGTTGCAGAAAACGTTGGTACTACAGTTTCTCAACCACGATGGGAAGCGACTGGGGTAGAGAAGGAGGCAGTCTTTTTCATCATCCGATGCCATGTGTGTCCTTTCAAATGTGTGAAATCGCACTGTGTGTGATTGTTTACCCATAGGTATATTACACTTCTGTTCACTTTCCGTTGTAGCCGGTAAGCTGCAGTAGCAATTCTGAATGTTTACAAATCGATGCTTTTTGGCTCACAATGTGAACCGTTCCACTCTGGACCGGCAGTTGATTCCCTCATCTATTGGCGGCCGGTCAGTGACACTGCATCCTGGTTGTGCTCGCTTGTGCCCACCTCTGCTGGGGTTATCATGCAGCCACAAAATTGGATTGAAAAGGCTGGATTTGGTGGCGGAATTGCAGTTGGGGGCCAGACGGGCAGGATAAAGGCGGGTGTTCGGTCGTAGGACCCTGCTCACACTGGCTGCCCTCTGTCGAAAATCGCCATGTCTGATTCCAAGGAGAAGTCCGCAAGTGCATGGCCCAGGCAAAGTCAGTCAGAGCATCGCAAGTCCACGATTTTCAACTAATCAGCGATTTAGGAATATTCAAAGCAATTGTATTGGACTTGAGGCGCCGCACGGAGAAAGCAGATGAAGAACGAGCAACGATTCTCTTGCAAGGGTTCAAGTCGCAGTCCGATGGTGCCTCGCGTGAAAATTTACTGAGACTCACCGCGAGCTTCCTGGACAAGTTGGACCCTGAACAAGCGCTCAGTCGCGTGATCCACACCTTTGATAATGATACATCATATGTCTTCAAGGAGATGGACAAGAACTTCAGTTCAGGAATTAAAATCCTGCAAGAAGACCACACCCTGGAGAACATACGTTACGTCTTCGAAGTGGCGACAGACGGCATATCCTTGATGGAACGAATCGTACAATATACTTTCCTGGAGAGCCTTGAGCTTCTGCTCGGATTCGGGATTTCTTTAGGTCCTCATCGCACGCCTCTGACCGTTTTCAGAAGTTTGGAAAACTTGGAAGCTTCCCGGTCCTACATGAGAAGTCGTTTAAACCAGCATGGCAAGGAAATTCGAAGTCTGCTGGACCGGAGCACCTTATGCATGG
>Ga0265780_10003885_pt1 | contig 19469 bp, 22 predicted proteins | sample P1T30metagenome_FD_192432 | JGI IMG/M metagenome (GOLD analysis project Ga0265780, IMG submission 192432) | Plant litter microbial communities from East Loma Ridge, Irvine, California - P1 T30 | ecosystem: Environmental > Terrestrial > Plant litter > Unclassified | place: USA: California...
GAAACCATGCTATAGGGCCTTCCTCCAAGTCGGCACGCTGCTGTTCATGTAGATCCGCAACGACAGCTCCTCGAGCGGTCTAAGCAACTCATCACCTGTAGCCACTGCAGCGGAAATGAAACTCAAATGCTTTGCCTAGACTCTTCCCGCTCCTGGGTCTCGAAACCATTGTCCTTCATCGAGCCGATACTATAACGAGGCAGATGCTGTTGTGGCAATGGGCGCAGGCGTGAGCACCTTAGGTGTACAGGTAGAAGCCGAAACATCTTAGCCGACAGGGTATCGTCACTAGGTCCAGTGTTTCGATATCCGCGCCTTATGTGAGCGATTGATGAGGACGAGGACTAGTGGAGCCAGTTGTCATTGCCCCTTGAAGCATACAGATATCCGCCCTAGTACCTTTCCTTTGTCAAACTACCCTAGTTCCTCTGACTTCTTTTCATCCGAACCGGCTCGGGTACGCAAAGGAGCGCTTGGCGCTAAGCCCGTGACATACCCGGATAGGAGCTTTGTCTTTGGGTCTGATGGCTGGCGCGGCTTCAAAGTCTTCTCGATACGTGTGACAGAAATAGCGATCTATTATCGGAGGAGAGTGTGATTGCTAGCTCACGGTGGGATGCGCCATTTTATTGATCTCGCCATTTGAGTGACTGCGCCGTATAACTCCCCGCGCCGCATGCTTTGAGGGAGACTTGCAATTGGTGAGATAGAAAGCGGCTCTCCTTCCAGCATGAACAATAGCCATGTACGATAGGAGGGTCGCGCTGACTCGCTCCTTCTATCAGAATTATTGGTATGCAACGACGAGTACCCACCAATGCTCTATTATCAAACCGACACGCTATTGGGATACCATCCGGATAACCTACCTCTCTGCGTAACACATCATGGTCCCTTTTATGAAGACTTTGCGCATCACTTCTTAGAGGAGTCAGCTAGCACAGCATTTGGTAGCCAACAGAAGGCCCAGCATTTGCATGTACAATAAAGCCTGGGCATTGCGCAACTGAAAGTTCGGGACAACGCATTTGTGTTTGAACACCGCGCAGTCAAGCTCCCGACTAGATACACGTAGAATGATTAGTACGAGTTGTTCGCCTTGCTCGACATATCAATCCACCAAGAAATCTCGTGATAATAGCTATTGTATGTGGCTCAATAAGTTCATGTTTAGTTGGCTGAGATGGTGGATGGGGCGATCGTCAGGTGTTCCGATCGGCCCGTGCGCCGTCACGGTAGAGGCTGTGGGAACTGAAGCAAGTTTGTTTTGCAGTAGGTTGAGATGAATTCTGGTGATTTTGGGATGCCGGAGACGCTAGAGCAAGCGCGCTGGGTGGGCCCAAAGTTGGTGTTTTTATTCGCGCGTCCTATCGATTAGGAAGCTGCGGTATATTTATTATCGAGGACTGCGCAAGTAAGTTAGGATCGCTGTTTGTGGGCTCAGCTAATCGGAGCGTGTGGCAGTCTCAGCCCCCGCACATCTCTAGGACTCCAGCCCGCGTCCCGCAGTAATACGTGGATTCAAGTACCTCTTGCGATGCTAGGTCCACTCTTACGATACCCTGTCGCGAATGTTTAAGAGACGAGTCTTACGAAGATACCTTAGTCTGGAAGCGCAATACCTGGTACCTGGAGCGAGTACGCAATTCAGCTGTCACCAACACGGCGGTCACCAACACGGCGGTCAACCCTCGATGTAATGGTCAATTGTGACGGAGCAAAAAGTGAAGGAGTAGTTGGATTATTGATAATCTATCGAAATGAGCGAATGTTTGCCCCCTTTGTTCGGTGCATTTCCTAAGCTTGGTACCCATAATTGACACTTAACCAACAGCATCTCCATGTATACGAATGAGTGACATGAGCAGCGAAGTGACAACAAAATCTTAACCCTTCGTCGCACTGACATGGCCTAGGAAGATCTAGATCTTAAATCTATCCGCTGCAACTTCTTTTACACGCGAATGCCTTGGGGCCGAGCTGACAACAGCTCTCGTTAGGGTTGTTACAGCCAAAGATTTCACATCCGTTTCCTTCACCCCCACAGAAACACTTGCCCTCGAAGACGTAACCGGGCGGTACGCAGCCATATTGATTAGGTGGCTGATCGCATTCAGCTCCGCGGCGCGAGCATATATTGTTCTGGCAGGCGTAGTCTCCCATCTCGTCTGAAGGCCGGCAACCAACGAAGCAATCGCATTTCTGGCCGCCCACCACTACGTTTTTCGCACGGCAGTAGCCCTGGTAACACTCGAGAAGGCGGAGTCGTTGGATAAGGTTGATGTCTTTGACGGGACAGAGTTCTGGAACAGCCTTGCGTTACTATACGCTAGCACGATAGCAGACAACAAGAGCAACTCTAGCAATATTAACGTTGCTGCTTAAGAGCAGCTGCGTAATAACTTGTTAGAGCAGTAAACTATAAGCGAACACGCGAAACCTACGTCCTAACAGGCTAAATTTACTGCTAAGCATCTTATGCGACACTATCTATATAACGTCTCGTTCAAGTCTATTAATACATCTCTTAGGGATGTACCTGTACTAGTGTCAGATTATTGATGCAATCTGATGGGATATGATTATTGATGTATTGTTGTTTTTCTGTGTTCTCAAGAGGGTGCTATAAAGATGATACATGCTCTTGTGCGAGTAAGGCCGAAGTAGGATCGAGTCCGCTGTTGGGTACCGTTTGGCTTCAGGGTCTCTCATCTCTTTGTAACCGTGATATCTGACAACTAGAAAACGCAGACAAAATACACGCGACAACATAGATTGCTAAATTCGTACTTGACTATAGTAGAGCAATAGTCTAGGACAATAACCTCTTTAAAAACTACATAGTAGACTTTAAGGGATAGACAAAAGAGCTTTTCTAGAAGGTTAAGCGCAACACGCTAAAGCCTCTTAAGACTGTGCTACGGCACAGAGGAGTCTACATAGGCAACAACCGAGCAAAATTAGCTAATTCCCTCTTTAAATTACTAGGTGAAGATAATTCTCTAGAATAGGACCCTGCGGAGTTCTAAGCTACGAAGTTTAACAAACGCTCTAAAGCGTATTAGCGTCAGCAGAGCGCACATGTCGCACTGGGTATGTTTGCGCGTACTTTCCTGGGTAAATAATTAATTATGCTAATAGTACATTGTGTGATAGGGAAGTCCAACTTGCTATTAATGGCGGCAGTCACCACGTTATAAGGGAAGTGTAGCTTTCAATCACAGCGCCCTGGAGAGAATGACAAGTTGTATTTCGTCAAGTGCGCTTGCAACAGTCATTTGGCCTTATGCAGTACCAGGTTTGAAGGCCGCCGCAATGCCAACTACTTTCATCGCGAGCACCCTCTGGTTCTGACCGAGAGACAGGTTCTCAGTGATCGGCCAACGCGCTTCGAAGCGAATACTGCGTCCCTCGACTATGAGCGCTACCTCGTATTCAGGCTCCCAGAAAAGCCGTTGTAGAGTAGGATTGCCGTCCGGGTCGGGTAGCTTGGGCTCAATGAGGTTCTCGTCTTTCAGAAAGGACACGTCGGCTTCGATGGAGCCAACGATCTCAGCTGCTGCGAGAGTGTGAGTGATTTGCTCCTCATTATGAGACGAACGTACCTTTGTTGAGAGGGTGCGTTCTTCTGTAGTGGTTCGGATGTGGTAGATCTGACATCCAGAGTTCCTCGATGCAGAGAAGCTTCTGCCGCGAGAATGGGAAGACATGTCGGACGACCATGGTGAACTCTTGCCTGTTCTTTACCTTTACGCCCTAAGTAAGATGTACAGTTAGCAAGTGGCTGTCGGTCCTCAAAGAAGCTTCGTACCGCTTGCAAGACCCACCGAATGGTGCCGTCCACATACTTTTCGCCGTCCACTTTATTGATACGACATTTTGTCTGTCTGTGTGCTTCAATGCTGTCGGGATCATAAGCTTCGCTATAGAGAAAACCATAGCTGCATTGGGTGATGCGTTCGGGTCCGAAGCGCTTGTTAAGAGCGCGAAGGACGGCACCTCTTGCCACGGCTGTCGAGCTGCGCATGTGTTAGTATACCTTTTCAAAACTGTTTTCGCGATAGTTTTGGTAGCTTACGGATTCCTTGGAACAAGAAGCTCAATCTCCAGTCCCGCCACGTTAGGTCTACCAGCGAGATAAATCCTGAGATGACTCTGCAGCGATGGAGATTGTCCGAAGCCGCCGGTCAGGATGCATTTTTGGACCCGTTTGCCTTGAGTATCAGCTAGCGCCAGCTGATTTTCAAGCACGCTCTTGACGCCGACGATCGAGTCTTCGAACAACTCCTTCATCGTTTTCCTGGTGATGTTTAGCCGCAATGGAACTGAAGGCAAGGTACCGAGACCAACCGTTTGAACTCAATACGATTTTGTTGAAAGTGCTTCTTACGACTCTCACGAAGATCGTCAATGGTGATTGTAGCTAAAGGAGCAGTCGACTTGCTGGTATCGTATATTCGCTTCACGTAATTCTCGAAGACGGAAGTGCTGGCTTGAGCGATGCTTTTCAGGGTTTTACCGTTCTTGACAAGATACTTCTCCTTTGATAACTTCTGCAGGAGCTTTTTCTCAAATCTCTCGTTGATGTAGCTTGCGCCGCACAGTTTGCCTACATAAGTCAGTCTCAGGAAGACCTCATTCGTGACTTGTGGCCGTCATTACTTACTATCGGGAGCTACAACCTCCTCTGACAACCGCAAAGGATTACCATTGTCACATTTGTAAGTAACAGCATCGACTGTGCCGCCGCCAGCATCAACAATGACGATTGTTTCATTCCGCTGTTCAGTGTTCTTAGCGGGGTGCTCGAGTCAGGAACGCAGTCTCTGCTTACAAGAATTTCGCTGTCCGCTTCAGCCAGGATGCATTCAGCTGCCGCCTCTGGTTCCGATATCATGAACAGGTTCTGGACACTGCTATCTGTTGATGTACTGAGACCACCTTGGATGATCGCCTCCTCCAACGCAGTTTGCATAATCCGACATGCTCTCACGGGCCACTTTGCTGGTACACAGAGTACGTATTGGACGTACATGCCCGGTAGGAGCTTATTGCCGGTCTCAAGCTGATATTTGGTATGCTTGAGCAAATGTGTGAGGAAATGTGTGTAGATGTCGGTGTGCTTTTCGATGATCCTACGCCTCATCAAAGTCTTGATGATAGTCCTGACGTCAGTGCGAACGTCCTCCGTTTCCTGTTTGTGGTCTAAGTTGAGCTTGAATCTTGTCAGTGGTCGTGCCTCGTCCCTAGGGATGTTTGACATGTTCAGCTGCTGATGGACCTGATAGCCCCAGTATTGTGTGGTGGGTGCTATCTCAGGGTTCTCGAGTTGGTCTGATGAATTTTTGTCGGACTCGCTCGCGTGGCCAAGTTGCGATCCCTCGCAGTTGGCTGGTTCATCGTCGCCACTAGAGGACTCGTTGGAATCATCATCCTCGATTGCCTCGTAGTCACTGTCGGCGTCATTGGCGGAGTGACCTGTCTGTGTAGTCATACTGCCATCGTCGTACCACAATTCCGTCGGCACCTCTTGTCTGTAATCTAACACGCCTGGAAGAGGCTCGTAGCCAGGGTAGTTTCCCACACATTTGACTTTGTGCACATCGATCTCATAGGTAGATACTCCACGGGGAATGACTGTATATGCGACTGAAGAGAAGGTGGTACCGAAGTCGATGGCTATGATCATGCGATTCTCCATTATGTTGTTGATCGGATCGCGATCTGTTACAGCATCCCAATTGATTGGGTTTCCATCATCGGTGACTGTCATGCTTTCTTGGCTGGGCTCTTCCATTTGGTCGTCCATTCCATCAGCCATCTCAACATCAGTGTCCTGGGTATCATCGTCCGTCTCGGGCTCGGGTCCAGGATCGAAATGTCCAAAATTCGGAGCCATGCTGCGGGTGAGACGTGACATGCTAGCAATGTTGATAGATTGCAATCACAGACTCCAAATTTTCGAGAATGGTGTCCGGCCTTCGAGGCTGCAAGCTCACGTGGATATGACCTACCTTTACCCAGACCTATGTGGTATGCCTGTATCCCTGCGCCACAAAGGTGCGATTGATCAGAATCTGGCGGCTGGCACTCGTGCTGTTTTCGTGGGGGGGAGCGCGATGAGCCTCGCTGCCTAGAACTGTGCCGCATCCAGGGCTAAATCCTGCCACCTTTGCGACATGGGTTTGTCGTACTCCTCGAATGCCATCCAATGATCGTGGTTGATGAAACTATTGGCGCTCTTGGAGATTTGACTTGGGATGTCACGGCGTCCGTGCATACATGTGGTGACGCCGCGCGCGTCTCCTGAAGTTGTGCGTGTTGCAGAAGTTAGCCACGCGCTAAAACAATAGCGGGTGCTGCCTACGTAAGGTGTGGTCGCATTCACCAGGGTCAAAACAAACGTACATTGCCACGTCGATGACTGCAACCGTTCATCACTTTCCCCAAACTGCCGGCTCGTGGGACAACGGCGTGATTCTTTAAAACTGACTTCCTGCTGTACAAGGGCATCTTCTACCGACTACCAACAACCAATACCTTTTTCCCGAAGATCAAACACTCAACACCTATGATGGCGAGTCCTCGGCTCTCAGAGGTGTTGGCACATCTCGACTTCTCCATCCCAGAGCTAAAACAGCCCGTTCCACAAAAAGAGGCCCAGAAATATACTCAGAAAATGCTCGAGACGGTCGCGAGAAGTCTTGACAACCGGCACACTCCCAAGCAAATCGAGCAGTGTCTACGGGACGCGGCTAGATCTGAATTTACCTACCTCAAAGACAACTTCTTTCAGCTTTTTATACACGGTAGCCTTGAATTAACAAAACTCGACGAAGGCACAAAGTCGGCCGTGAGCGAAGAGCTTGAAACCCTCAGACTCGTCGCTCTGTCATCAGCTACCAACACACGAGAGCTTCGATCGCGACGGACCTCACTTGATGAGTCTACAAGTAGCCCAACGAAACGAACGGCTCGAAAATCAGCAAGGTATAGCAGCGAACAAGTTGCGAAGCAGGTAAATCATCGATCTTTGACACCAAAAAAAAAGCGAATGGTACGTCCTTCCCTCAAAGAGTAATGACCCTCCACTGATGTAGAGTGCAGGCTTCAACAAGGAGTGCAAGGTCATCTCGGAGCAATTCTAGACAGTTTTCAGCCTTCTCTCGCAATGTTGAAATACGCGAAACACCGTCACCATCACGTTACATCCCCCGTTCAAATCAAAGCCTTCGGACAGAGGTCTCGCCCATGCCCGCCGGCGATGTCAACCCCAAAATTCATATCTCGCCACCCAAAAAACTGGCTATCGATGACAGCCCTCGCATCAAAATTCAGGCACCCGAGTTCTGCACCCTCGATGTCTGCAACAAAGACGATGTGCAACAAAAAGATTGCTTGTTCTACATGCAGCGTTACAAATCTGAGCAACAGAAGACGAAACACTTAGATTCTGTAATACGGCGTCTATGGAGTCATTACGACGATCTTGGTGGTGTCCCTGAAAAGCTGGCGAAATTAACCGACCAAGTCGTTCAGGAGAACGCCGCACTCAAGCGTCAAATAGAAGAGAGGCGGGAAATGCGTACTCTACTCGTCAATCAAGATCTGGATAGTCCTTCATCGGTTCACAAACAAATTGTGAACTGTTTTCGAAAGATGAAGGACGAGATCTCAGCGCTGGGGATCTATCGCGGCTCTACTATGCCACACATCCGACCACTTTTCGGCGTCACCGCCGATCTGGATCTTTTACTGGCTACTCTCGGTCTTGAAATTACTTCTCAAGTGGAAGAAATTGATTATGATGTTCCCTCCGTAAGCACAACGGAATTCATCCGGGCCTTGACTGGAGCAGCCATTCATCAATGGGTATTCAGCCTCCCGTTCCGTTGTCACTTGATGGCAACTACTCCACTCTTGCAAGAGTATCGCGACTGTCTTGGGATCTTGCGTGCGTATTTCTATCACCATCTCAATTGCGAAGCGAGCGCTGACCCGTGGTAGATGGCGAGGAGTCTCTCTACAGCCTAGATACTGCTGTTCACCAGAACATCATGAAGAAAGAGTCGTTCATCGAGAGCACACTTCCGGGAATGAGCGCGACTCTCACGACCCGCGTTCTCGCGGCCATGCAACCTCTTCTTGATCAGCAGCCAGGGAAGAAGACGAGTGATGAGCTGAGGATTTCCCTAGAGTCCATCATGTTACGAGCGCTCCGTATAAGATCTTTATCCTTGGTAGGTGACGCGAGCTACGAGTCGATATTTCCACCACTTGGATCGACGGTCAATGACAACGAGATGGAGGCCAAAGAAGCAAGCGCGGTCAACTCATCTGCCATTGTCCGACTGACGTTCTGTCCCGGCATCAGAGCTTACTCGAAGAAGAAGTTCATGGTTCAATACGAAGGTTTTGCAGGGGAATCGGAGGACACTCTTGAGCGAATGTACTCGGTGAAGGCTTTAGTCCTACAATGATAATTCGAATTAGAGTATCTGTATATCGACATTCTGTCGTTGCTGTTCTCCTTGACCACCCGCCGGCGTCTTATTGTGTATCATGATTTCCAAAACAACTGAAACACTCTCCTCGCCAATGGTACTGATAAGAACCCACTTATCTACATGGGCACCATAGGTATGCTATTTTGCCACCCGAAGGCTCCGATCAGCCTAGTGGACTATTTTAGCGATATCTCCAGCCTTCATGTCAACAACAAATTGCTACAGTACCACAGCCTGTTGGGAAATTAGGCGGACACGGACACGCACGGGCAAGGGTTCGGCTTGTGCTGCCGCGGCATGCTTACCCGCTGCCCCGAATATTGCGAAGCGGCCCGTTCGAGCGTGGGGGTGGAGCCAAACATTTGATTGGCATCGCCGGTGAACAGAAACGTCTCGAAACTGCGGCTTGTAGCCAAGCTGCAAAAGAGCCATACGCGCCATGCATCGCGTACATTAGAAAGTTTAGTCCTCCACCCGCCGCACTCCTGCATGGAGGGCATGACGCATATAGCCTCAGCCACGACCAGATGAAACCTCGTGACAGCGGGCATGGCTGTACCGAAGCGCTAATTTTCTATTCGTAGATGTCACTACAAGCCGATAGGTGGTCGCACACCTATCGAATATACAAGGGTACGTGAGGAGGCTGTGCCGTACGAAGCCTCAGGCTTCAGTGTGCCTGTTGTAATAGTCGCCAACCTTGGTCGATTTGTGGCACCGGGTGCTATCGTACCATCGCCTATTCATACCCACGAGTACTTTTCAAATATGCCGCCGAAGAAAGAACAGCTTTCTTCGGAAAAATTGCGCGAGCTCATGCTTGAGAAGGGCATCCGCTTCAAGGGCTTTGAGCCTCCCAGAGCATGGCCAGAGAGATACGTGCCTATTTTCCGCAAGATACGTATGATCGAGGACACGCGGTACGATATTTACAAGTCTGACACAAAGATTCCATCGGAACGAAGAAAGTACTGCATTCAGGAGGTTAGGTTGATTCGAGCTAGAGCTGAGAAACTTCTTGACAACACGGCGAATGAGTCGACTTGGAGAGAGCTTGAGCATAGAATACTGAAGAGATTTGACGAACGTGTAATCTGGTAAGTTCACCAATTGTCCGAGTACTTAACAGTCACCGCTGACCACAGCGAAGCGAGAGGTGCAAAAACGAATTATGGATACCAAATCACCAAGCTGAACGGTGTGACGCACATGAGCAAGTCAGGCTTGACGCAGAACGTGCGACAAGGATATTGTGCCGTTGCAAATACCAGAGAGGATCCGCAAAGAATGGTAACAAGTGAGTCGAGTTGCAAATGCCACGGCTTCAGCTAATCGCCAATGTAGTAAAGACGAGAACCGAGATCTGTTCGAACATGTGAAAGAAACTTTGGTCAAACATCTCCCGGACGACGATCTTGATCGATTCTCCCTTTCTATGATACCTGACCTCGTCATGGGGCTCCGAGTGTCGAGTGATGTACCTCACAACGACGATTACTTCCCCGTTAAACGGACGCGAATACTTTTGCCATTCCTCGTACTCGAAGCTAAGAAGGACAGCGGCTCACCAAGTTTTCGCTCAATACAGCATCAGACAGCGTTTCCCATCCGCCGATTTTTGCTCGCCCAGGAAGAGATGTACAGTAAAGTGCCCGTCGGTTCGAGTGAGCCCTGCCTAGTATGGTTCTTCTCAAATCGAGGAGAGCTTTGGCGGCTGACCGCATGTACTCGCGAGGCTGCCACAGTGGTATGTAACTTCCCAATCTTTATTATCAATTGGTCTAACCGTGCGACATCAGAGATTGTACGATCTATGGCAAGGCACTATACAGTCGCAGGATGGTGTTCTTCAGCTTCTGCTCATCGTGGACTACATCTGGTCATGGGCTCGAGACGTTTATCGGCCCAAGGTTCGGGACATCCACAAGTCCATGTATAACTCACGGAGCCTTTCTCCAGCCACCACCGATAGATGCCGTCAGTCATCGACGATCTCCAGTGCACGAAGTGCAACACCGGGCCCACCGCAATATGACCAAGAATGTATGAACGGCATAGTGGTCACGTCTGAGAACACTCGGTCACAAGTCCACAACTTCGCATATGGTGTCCGACGGGAGAGTCAAATCTTCGGGCGTGTCGTTCGCGCAGAAACCACTCCGAACAATCTACTCCAATGGGGTGTTGGTCACGAGGCCGCGCCGCCATGGACCACTGTCGGAAGCATACGCCACTCTGATGTGGTACATTTCGAGTTCCGATACTTTGTGTCAGAACTTGATCATTTCGATGATGATCATGATAATTATGACGGTGTGTCACCTCTCAGGCTTGTCCTGTATCGTTGCTCGTTTTACACCACCCAACAGGGGCTGCGCCGGATCAAAAATCTCTGGTTGGCGAACGCGACTGAAGCGACCGGCGCCGATCCAGGGGCATTCATCCCCGTAACATTCATCTTTCAGACGCACTTTGACCCTGCGACATGGCAGATCAAAAGAGTGCTTACCTGCATAGAGTGGAAGAACGATGTTGAAAAACCTGACGACCGGTGGCAGCAAATCAAGGCTGCGGCAATTCGTATCCAGCCTCAAGTCGAAGGACATGTCTTGAGTGTTCAACGACTGAATAGAAGGACATCCGTGTGGTACGCACTGAAGGGCGTGACACGAGTGTTTTCTGTCATAGAGGACGACAGCTTCAAGAATAAGGCCTGGTACTCTCCAGAAACTCTCGAAGAATCCAAAACAACTTTCATGAAGCTGTCGACACAGCTGAACCTCAACGGCTATAATTTGGAGCTCATGCATCACGATTCGGCGCTCCTGCGCGTAGGCATACCGACCGACAATTCTCTCGAAACCCCAGACCTGGGCGTGGAATTAGACACGAAAACCGGGCCCACGATGCTTATCTTGCGGCCATCTTCATGGCCGGAAACAAGCCCGAAATTCTGCCTCTTCGTTCTTGATGAGCTCATGGACGACTCGCAAGACAACCTTTCTCAGCTTCTAGAGGAAGCAAAGCAGGCGAGGAGTTTTTACGGAGAAGCGAACTTTCGATTCACCACGGAGGACTGGAGAGCTTTCTGGAGAGCTTTGCATCGGTGGTGCAAGGCTCTCAGCACCGAGGCATAAGATGATCATTACCGCTAAAATGGCATGGATAATGACTACCGTCCAGAAGATCATGAGTACCAGAGGGTGTAGGCTAGTACACTTTCACTTCTCCAGTCTATCACACGTCTCCAACCAACTACCGCCCAGCCTCCCAGCCCCTCACCACCTCCCCAATCCTTCTCCTCTGCTTTCCTCACAGCCTCATCCCAAAGTCCCGTAATCTCCTCCCCCTCTCTCTCCCCACCTATCACCTCCCGATCCTGCACCCACCGCAACACCTCCTCATAGTCCTCTAGTATCGTCTCGTTTGACACCACTTTCGGCATTCTCGTCCGCCAGAAAAGAAGACGTAGCTAAAAGCGCGCGTCGTTGAAGGCGGTGGTGTTGTACGTGGCGATAAATGCGCGGGCAAGGGCAAAGAGGGAGGAGATGTGTTTTGCGGTGCGGGTGGAGACGGAAGGAACGAAGTGCGTGTGAGCTGGCGCGTGGAGGGAGGTTAATTGGTTGTGCATGTGCTTTTACTGTGGGGTTGAAAGTAACTTAGGGGCGGGTTCGGAGGGGAGAGCGGCGCTGAAGTGCTGGGCCATGGTGTCGAATGCGAAGGGATGTGATTGAGAAGTGATATTCTTGGATTGAGACATTATTCCTGCGAAGAGTTGAGGGCGAGTAATAAAAGTGTTCGTGAAAGGAGTTGCAAATGTCGAGCATATTTACGAGTGGGGAGGAACTCCTGCACGCACTTCTGAGAATAAAGCTTCCGTGAATTACTTACCCTGCATCGCTTCCTCTCCAAAGGACAACTGACAACTCATCACCCAACCTCTTAATTTCAGTACTCGTATCCCCAAAGACCTCTCAGTTACCCTCCTTCACCGCCTCCGTCGCTGCTTTCAAATAACCAGTAACCGCATCGCTAGCCGCCATAGCACGCTCCCAGACACATGTGAATAGAGGGGACGTGGAGAGTGTGTGCCAAGCTGCGGCGGCTGAAGAGCTAGGCAGAAATGTGGCGCTGGGATGCGGTGTGTTCGACGGTTGGGGTATGGATAGTGCGCGCATTGGGTGGCGGTACATATGCTTGAATTTAATCGTGATATCCTCGTGGGGAACGGTCGCCTTTAGGCGGCTTCATCCCGAACTTGACCATGCGATCTCGTTCTGGGAACCCACTCCTCGATTTTCTCATGTGTTGTGTAGCTATGCCATCTCCTAGGAACGTATTCTTCAACCGGATATAGCGCGTATCAACCACTAGGCCACTGACCCACGCCCCCTCCCTCAACCCACGCCACACGGACATGGAGCTGGTCCTGATGCAGCGGTCGAGAATTCTCCTCCTCCTGGTGCTGACCAGATACTGGTGCGTGAGTCATGACGTTGGCCTGCTGGTCGCACCTTAGAAGATGGGGTGAAAACTGCTGAGCTGGAGATGAGGGGTGGGTTCGGGGAAACGTCTTGAGGTCCTCTGCTTGGCGTTCTTTGAGGTATTCGGTCTCTGTGTATCCGGGTTTGTAAGTCCCTGTGTGTGCTTATCGCTCGTACCTCGTGGCCCGACCCGGCTGTCGTACGGCTAGTGCATCCTCTTGCCAGATGCTGCGATGTCCGGATTTGGCGCGTAGAGACACCCGATCCGCATGCTCTTCGGTTTGACGTAAAAGATGGGGACGAGGATGAAGCTCAGCACTTGAACGTTGAAGAGATGCACGACGCTCGAAAGCCTCCCTTGCCGACCCTGGCGCACTTGCTTCTTGCGTTCTTTTTCTCGCGCTATCTGTTTGCGCTTTCGCTGGTTCGGTCTTGCCATGCTGTTGATCCGTTGAAGCGAGATGTTGGGTGGGGATTTAGAAGATAGAGGCGCAGACAGCTGGTGAGAACATATAGGAGCGCTTTCGTGTGCCGAGGACATCGCGGGGAGGATAAGCGTAGAGGGCTGTGATTGTGTGGGGCACGTCATAGATGATGGGGTAGAGAAAATGGGATGGGTGAGTGAATCATGGAAGACTGGAAAGATACGAAAAACTGAATACCTCAGCCTTTCTGTCGAGCGTGGAGAGTCAAACCGTGCTATGGACAGATGACAGACGTGCGAGGACTTTGGGGGGACCAGATTAGGTATGTAGAGGATATCGCCTAAGTGTTCTTTCATAGACATTAAAGTGCATTAACTCAACCAAAGTACTGGTCGGCTTCGACTTAGGCCCCTGTTTTCAGGTACAGCACGAGCAATCATTACAGCTCGAGTCCCTGATCGTCGGCGCCGCCGCACAAGTCTTGTACGGCTCGTATGGCAGCGTCGGTGTAGGGGCTTCTTCACCCTTGCTCGTTGTGACCTTCACCAGCACAGGAATAGCAGAGCCAGTGGCCAAGCGGAATTCGCGGTGGTTTAGGGCTATGAAATTGCATTAGCAGCTGTACTATCACACGATTCATGAGACTTACTCCGAAGCAAACTAGCAATCTCGCCCGAGTGCGACGTGATGCTTATGTGCGTGCTGTCGTCGCTCGTGAAGAGGTCGTCTAGACCAGCCTTGGAGCGAGCATCTTGTGCTGCGCTCGGCTCGGCCTTGCCGGACTGCCAGTACGGGTCGTTCTCCGGGAAGCCTTTCTCGAACTCAAAGCCAGGGAAATTCTTCTTGATGGTGCTCTTTGTGCTGCGACGATTGCATGTGTGCGCGCTGATGCCCTCACGTAAGAACTCCTTGATGACTGGCTCAAATGGACTCTTACGCGACAAGTCAAGATCCCCAAAGGTTAGCTTCGCGGTGTCCAAGCAGCGGTTCAGAGGGCTGGTGTAGTACGCCTCGGGGGCCGTTATCTTCTCGTTCTTGATTAGACGCGCCCAGAAGTCCTTGATCTGGTCCGTCTGCTTCACGCCGTAGGGAGTAAGTTTTGCATCAGCCCACGTAACAGTGGCATTGCCTTCGCGTGTGGCCCAGTAGCAGTTCCACGCGGGCGTGCCGAAGAAGGTTTCGGCTGCGTTGTGGAAACCTTCACCGTGACGGCCCATGAAGAGAAGTGAGTAGCGCTCGTTTTTCGGTCCTTTTGGTCCCTTTGGTCCTTTTGATCCCTTGGGTCCCTCACTGTTCAGCGTGTCGATGTAGTGGGCGAGACGCTGCCATTGGGTTGATCGCCCTCGGTCTGGGCATGAGGAGTCGGAGGGGTAGGTCCGGTTGATCAGGCCGAAGTTGGTGGCGATGAAGTCGAAGCCGGTGGGGTTGGTGGCATTATCATCCTGGAGGAAGATACCGGGCACGACGCTGTAGCTGATGGATGCCTTCGGCGGCTTGGGATGAGCGTGTGCATCGACCGTGGAGGCGGCGGCAAGAAGGCCGTAGAGCAGAGTTGAGGTGAGCATGTTGACAGGCGCTTGGAGTACCGAAGACCTGGCTTCCGTTTCTCTGTGGTTCGGAAGCTTCTTATGGGGTTTCCAAGGATTGGGACGAGCCCTGCCGTCTGTGTAACGAACTGACGGTGGCGAAGGAGCGTGGTAATGCTCTCAGCCAATCACTAGAAAACGTGATCCGGCTGAATTACTGCATAAGGATTGGTCAGATAGCGAGTGTCCACTACCTTCCGGAAACGACACTGTTCCAAGGCTTCAAGAGCTTGCCATGCTAATGGGAACAATGGATCGCATCTCGCATCAAAGGGTCGTGCCCTGCAGGCAGATGGTGATTGGGAACGGCGCAATCGTGAGGGCGGCAGCGCCAAGTCAGTCGCATTGGTACCACGAACTGTTGACGGATGCCCAGTGTGCAGTGCATTTGGCATGTGAAGTACGCTCACCTGGCGAGAGGTATAAAATGTGGTGTGGTAGTTCGCAGGCATCATCTGATGGATGTCGGGATGGTCAGCAGGTGTACGCTCATGCTCATCTGCAGAGAGTGGAGGACGATGGAGAAAGGTCGCCGATGTACATTGCACGCTCATCGGATGGCAATGAATGAACGGTAGCAAAAGCTCTTGATGGGTCGCAGAGGTTGTCGCCAAGCTTCAGACGCCTCGGCTGCGACTGCTGTAGCCACTCTGTGCCCTGCTCCAGGTGTCGCAGCAGCCGGTCATCCGCCGCCACGAACACCGATGCCACATTGACCATGAGCCTGCTGAGCGCGATGCCGCTACCGCCTTGATGTGGAGTGCCCATGAACAGGATGCCGTAGGTCGACAGCTTGATCGACCAGGCCGTGTGCAACTGCAGCAGCTGGCCCTGCTGACGCTGAGGATACTGAGAGGTCTGCAGGAGTCTGCCTGTGTGTTAGTGCGTACGAAAGAGGAGAGCGTCGGGGAGACGTGCCTCTGCCGTGCTCTTCTTCGAGCCCAAGCCCAGGAGTCGTCGCATCGCGTTGCCTCAGGTCAGGGCCAACGCGCGTGTGGTGTAGGACGCAGGATGTGTAGCAGCATCATGCGCGAGGGCTGCTGCGAGGCTGAGCTGCGCGGCGGCTGCGGCATGCTGGCGGTCGAGGCGATGGAGGGTGCCTGGTTGCTGTTGTCGCTGGCTGCTCGTCGCTCAGCCCATGCAGCTTACCAACCCCGCCGAACGGCGCTAAGTGGGCTGCCGCAGGCCAAGTGTCGAGGCACCTCCGAAACACCACACAGTCGCAATACGACTGCCGTGTACCTATGCCTGTTCGAAATACGATTGATCATCTACGAGCGCCCTCCACGGAAAAACAAGTAAAAAAGTACGCTCTTCTTTACTTGTTCTTCCTTCCACCTCTCCTTGCTGGCCTATCTAGTAGACCTCTAGGGAGAGAGGGAGATCAGAATAGCAGAAAGTAAAGCAAAAAGGCTAAGCAGTTCCGTTGGATAAGGGACCGGATGATAAGATAAGATAAGATAGTGCAAACATATGGACTGTTCTACCCCAACATTATGACGAAGAATTCACAGACTACCAAGCTATCCTGCAGCGGCAGCGTCCCTGACTTCCACACCTATAGTATGGAGATTTCATTGCTGTCTCAAGCACCTCCAAAGACCAAAAGGCTCTGGACACCAACATTACCAAATCCTCTTTTCCGCAACAACTCCCGACCACAATGAACTGGTAACTCAGCCACAACCATAACGCTGATGTCCCGTGCAGCGACACCAGCCTTCTGTATCAGCTCTAGCACTGCGCAAAGCGTCTGCCCTGTGGCAAGTACATCATCTACAACCACTACACTCATGCCCTCCGCGACCGCATCTTGCTCCATCTCAATTGTTCCTTCTTTTCGATGGGTTGAGATGTGCGACGTAGCCTTCGTAACAGAGACATGTGGCGGAGGCAGTTTGCCTGTTTTGCGAGTTAGCGCTAAAGGTACTCCAGTCTGCAATGCCAACGGCGATGCAAAGACAAAGCCGCCGGCTTCACAGCACACAATCGCATCTACTTTCGCCCAATCACCGCTGAACTGTTGTTGGAGCTGATTCGTAGATAGTGTCAGACCGCCACGGTGCTGAGAGATGCCGAGAACATGACGGAAGTTGATTTCTGGACGGGGAAACCCAAGTACTGAATGTGCCATAGAGGCCAGCCTGTCTAGGTCAGGGTGAAAAAATGGAAGTAAGTGACGTGTGACAAAGTCTTCTGCTGCCTGACTGCCAATGGCGTCGTTATGAAAGATGAAGCTGGGGCGGTGGTTCGTGGCTATCACTTTCCCATGCTCATTATGGTCCTTGTTTGCGCCAAATGCTCCACGCGCACGGTGCGTCTCTTGGGTTGCTTCTATGCGAACCTCGATCAGCTTACTGTCGGGCACGAGATGCGAGAATGTCGCAACAGGTGCTTCATCTCTCATGCCGGTAATTAGCAGCACGTCAATCCCAACGGCATCATGCACGACACTCAGAAAATGCTCTTCTGCAAGATTTGGTCGTTGTCGTACTTGCTCTTGGAAGGAAGCCGTCAGTCTTGGTCGATGTAGCTCTTTGTAGTCACGATCTTCAAGTAAGAGACGAATGTCCGCTTCATTGTGAGCTGCGTACTGTCGCTTTGTTGTATCGCTGATGCTGGCTGTACGTGCCAAAAAATGAGTCGCTTTTATGATCGCAGAGGCGCAGACATTTGCACAGTAGTCTTTCCCGGCGCAGCTTTCACCGGTAATAAGAATGATAAGCTTTGGAACTGACGCCTGTGGGAGGGGACAAGCATTGGCCAACACATTCTTTAGATCGCACTCCTTTTTGAGCCGAATCAGCCGCCGCAGGTTTGGACCGAAGGCTTTAGCTGCCAGTGCTACGTCCCTTGGATCACGTCCAAGATCAGCGCCATACGCTCCGCAGCTCAGGGGAAGCAAGTCTCCCACGATATTGTAGACCCATTGGATCGCAGATCGTGATGACTCTGTGTCGTCTTCCTCACGGGGCCAGACACCTGTGACTACACACGCGAAATCCCAGCCTCGACACCCAAAAGCCGTGGCATCGGTCAGGACGTCGCTGACAGCTCCACCACCGTGAAGCAAATGAAGGTAGCAGAAATGTGTTGGCCGTTCTTTTTCCTTTGAGTTCTTATCATCTGTGTAACGGGGTGCCAGGTGGTCGCTCTTTGGACTTGGCATTCTGAATTTGTGCTCGTCCGCCCTCTTTGCTACGACAGCTCGAGCTGCGTACAGCCTCTGGATTGATGCAGTACTTAGCCCGTCTTCTTTGGTCATTACGGCACCCATCTTGAAGGTGGTGATGTCGGGTGCTGATGTCGGGTGCTGATGGAGCGAGAGGAGAAAGTGGGCGAACTGAGTGATGGATTGTGAGCCTACGGAGGCTCTGAGGGAAGCGCAGAATGACGCTAGTCCAACTTGAGTGGAGCTAAGCCCTCACTGGCTTGGCACCTGCGAACAAGTGCTGTGTTGGTGGTCGAGCGGTGGAAGTGTTCCTCACAAGTAGATGTAGTCGGATCAGGTAAAAAGAGGAGACCGACGAGAGGCCAAATACACACTCTTCGTGTAGAGCAGACCTCTCTAACATGCCTGTTTAAGACAAATAGAAGATTCCTGTTATTGTTTTTAATATTCTCTTTTGTCTCGGCTAGTATGCTAACAATCAAGCCAAGTCAATCAAGCGCTTGATAACGGACCACAAAGTGGTCCGTGACACCGTGCACATACCAGAGTAAGGTCTGGCTTGGCTTGATTGTTGACATCTATGTCAACGACGGCTACGCAGCAAACACAACTACAAAGCCAACCAAACTACTAGATAGACAAATGAAGAGTTGCTAACAAGAACCAAATCAATTAAACTGCTTGATAATAGACCGCTATGTGGTAAGTGCATAGTGTTACGGGGAGCAGCTCACCCTCTGTCCGCTAGAGACGCTCCCCGACTTTACCCACGCCGCTATCTTAAACCCAAATTTTAAAGCGAATGCCGACTCATGCCGGTTTGCCGCTCTCCAGCTCAGTGACTGCGTGCGTGAAGACCAACAAGCAGCGCTTATCAAACGGATCGTGGCGGTCAAGGATATAGGTTTCACCTCACCAGGGAGCCGTACACCGCAGCGCCCAGAGTGGCTAAAGGCGGGTGCGTCACTACTGCCGCTACGTGGAGACCTGTGTTTGTTTTTAGTGGGGCGTGGCAGACAAACGATGGCATCGTCCAAGTCGCTAACCGTGACTAGCTTGCAGGATGTGAAAGAGAGTTAGATGACTTTTTTGTTGTTTGATTCGGCATTTTACTAGAAGCAACCCACATAACAATGACTAGCGCAGTCAACCGGTCGCTAGATGCTCGTTTGTAAGCTGTCAGCATCTATACTCGAGAATGTTCTATGTCGTCACATGACCTCCTGATCCTGCTGATCAGGAATCTTCTAGATACTCCACTCCATGTATATAAACCCTTACACGTCCATAGGTAG
>Ga0265780_10003886_pt1 | contig 19466 bp, 9 predicted proteins | sample P1T30metagenome_FD_192432 | JGI IMG/M metagenome (GOLD analysis project Ga0265780, IMG submission 192432) | Plant litter microbial communities from East Loma Ridge, Irvine, California - P1 T30 | ecosystem: Environmental > Terrestrial > Plant litter > Unclassified | place: USA: California...
TTAAATTGCAGGGTCGAATAAAACTTTCTATCCGGCCAAAGCGGTCATCAGCGGGAGTTCCGTATCACTGTCCTCTCCTATGGTCAAAGAACCTGTAGCCGTAAGGTATGCTTTTAAAGATTTTGTTGTAGGCGACCTGTTTAATACTGAAGGCTTGCCGGCTTCCTCGTTCAGGACAGATGACTGGTAACGTTAAACATACAGGCATGTTTTTTAAATTAAGAACTCTTTCAATCGCTGTTTTACTGGTTTTGCCCGGGGCTTTTCTTTCTGCGCAACCTGCAAAACTGGATCAGTATAATGTAGTCTGGACTACACAAAGCCGTAATTCCGGCGAGTCGATGCCCTGCGGCGGCGGCGACATCGGCATGAATGTATGGGTAGAAAACGGAGAGATCTTTTATTATGTATCAAGAAGCGGCAGTTTCGACGAGAATAATACTCTTTTAAAAACAGGCAGGGTAAGATTACGGCTCAGTCCCAATCCATTTGAACAAGGCGCTGAATTCCGCCAGGAACTTTTATTAAAAGAGGGAGTAGTTAAGATCACAGGGACAAAAGCTGGCCTGTCTGCCACCGTTACGCTATGGGCAGACGTTTTCAGGCCGGTGGTACATACCGAAATAAAAAGCAATAAGCCTGTGAGTACAGAAGCTGCCTTTGAAAGCTGGAGATATGCAGACAGATCAAGCAAAGGCAAAGAAAATAATGCCAATTCATGGAAATGGGCGCCTCAGGGAGAAGTAAAAACGTTAAAAGACGAAATTGGCTTCCGTGGCGATGCTGTTTATTTTTTTCACCGTAACCGTGAAAATACGGTATTCGATGTAACAGTGAAACAGCAGGGTATGGAAAGCGTAAAAGATCAGCTTTACAATCCCCTGGATAAGCTCAGTTTCGGCGGCAAAATGGAAGGCTTGAACATGAAAGCCTCCGGTAGCGCTGACGGCAAATACATGGATACCGATTTCAGGAGCTGGAAACTCAGCAGCCGCTCCCCCGCCCGGACTCATGAGATCAGGCTCAGCCTTTATACAGAAAATGCGCAGGCTCAGGAAATATGGGAAGCAGGCTTACAGAAAGTAATCAGAGACGCAGACAAAAACAAGTCTGATGCGGCAAAAAAAAGCCGGCAGTGGTGGAGAGAATACTGGGAAAGAACTTATGTTTTCATCAATGCTGCTGATACTGGCCGGGCCTGGCAAACAGGTAGGAATTACCAGTTGTTCAGATATATGCTGGGCTGCAATGCATTCGGAAAATATCCTACCAAGTTTAACGGCGGCCTGTTTACCTATGATCCCTCACTTACCGATACTTTGCTAAAATACACGCCCGACTTCCGTAACTGGGGAGGAGGTACGCATACTGCCCAAAATCAGCGCCTGGTGTATTGGCCTATGCTGAGAAGCGGAGATTCTCAGATGATGAAACCCCAGTTCGACTTTTACCTCCGGCTGTTGAAAAACGCTGAGCTGAGAAGCAAAGTATACTGGAACCATGAAGGCGCCTCATTTACGGAACAGCTGGAGAATTTCGGCCTCCCTAATCCGGCCGAATATAACTGGAAAAGACCGGCGGCTTACGACAAAGGGATGGAGCATAATGCCTGGCTGGAGTATGAATGGGATACTGTTCTGGAGTTTTGTATGATGATACTTGAAAATGAAAGGTATGTAGGGCAAAACATCGGGGAATACATGCCGCTTATAGAAAGCAGCCTGCGTTTTTTCAATGAGCATTATCAATACCTTGCCAAACAGCGCGGCAGCAAAACATTCGATGGCAACGGTCATTTGGTATTATATCCCGGCTCTGGTGCCGAAACGTATAAGATGGCTTATAATTCAACATCTACCATCGCTGCGCTCCGGACTGTGCTGAGCCGGATACTTGAACTTCCCTCCTCTTATGTACCGGATCTTAAACGTGAGGAATGGAAAACGATGCTGAACCGCCTCCCCCCTCTTAGCTTCAGGGAATTCGGCGGTCATCCAACTATAGCTCCTGCAAAACTATGGGAACGCATAAATAATACAGAAAGTCCGCAGCTTTACCCGGTTTTTCCCTGGGGGATTTATGGTATTGGAAAACCTGGTATCGATACGGCAATAAACACGTTCCGCTATGATGCTGATGTTTTGAAGTTCAGAAGCCATGTTGGCTGGAAGCAGGATAATATATTTGCCGCGAGACTTGGCTTAACAAAGGAAGCGGCAGAACTGAACTTCTTAAAACTAAAGGATTCCGGCAGGCGCTTCCCGGCATTCTGGGGACCGGGCTTCGACTGGACCCCAGATCATAACTGGGGCGGATCCGGGATGATAGGATTACAGGAAATGCTGATGCAGACCGACGATAAGAAGATCTACCTGTTCCCGGCATGGCCCAAAGACCAGGATGTTCATTTCAAGTTGCATGCGCCTTATAAAACAACGGTTGAGGCTGAGTTAAAGAATGGGAAGATAGTATCGTTGAAGGTTATACCGGAATCGAGAAGGAAGGATATTACAGTTATGAACTACGGAGAGCAATAGCTCACTTGTAGTTCATAACTGTATTCACAAAGCGTGTATTAAATAGTCGGCTGAATGTACGTAGGCCGGTAAAGCCATTATTTAACAGATCCAAATCAATTAGCCAATGCAGAGGGGAGCCGGTGTTCATCCTTAATTTCCTGTATTACCCCCATACCTACAACTTTATCACCCTCCATTATAGTGAAGGCATCTCCACCTTTAAGATTAAGAGGAATATAACGTGAAGGTAATAACTTTATATCAACAGTTGCTGTTCCTCCTGGCTTTAGCTCATCGAGGTCAATAAAAGTAATCTCGCCCGAAAACTCGTTGGCTGTGCTGAATGAAAAAGAAGGCCTATAATGATCGTACACCGGCCGCTTACGTCCACCGTTCTCGGTTGGGAGTAAGGATAACAATGCAGTAAAATTATATACAGTTTTGTAAGTCCTCATAAAACCTCCTGATTAACAAAGATAACACAATCGTTGAACTCGGGATGTTACGGCCACTCTTGTTTTAAAAAACTGTTTCGCCTCAAGGGTATTTTTACCAGTCAGAAAAATGCCATGTTCATCATAATCTTCCTTTTCTTGCCGGGAAACAGCCCGAAATAAGGTTATCATTAAGCTTTAGGTTGAATTAGCAAAATTTTTTAAGTGAGAATTTTCTAAAAATCCGTTTTCAAGCTAGTAATATTTTTATACATAAACAACAAATGGTTTAAGCCTAATAAATAATATCAGACTCAAACCATTTAATCGCCTTACTGAGGCGCCAGTGTTTTTAACAAGCAGGGAGCTACCTGCTCAGGGGCAACCAGACCGACATTTCAGAATGTCCCCTGTTTCCCCATGCGAAATAAGGCACCAGCCTGATCTTTGTATTTAAGTTCTTATCAGAAACTTCCCGGTAGAGAACATTGTTCCAGCTGCTTTCCTGAACCTTTTTCGCGTCTCCTTCAAGTGCCATGATATCTGCTCCTTCAATTTTTACAGGCTGAGGTTTCAAACTTATCGACGAGGGAATAATCACGTTGAACACATCCTTATCCTGAACATCGGCAGATTCAAGGCAGTACACAACCGGGCCGCGTTTTACCGCTACCTGGTTACGGGTTTCTTCTACCAGCGGGTTCGCCTCTATCAGCTTTGCTTCCATTGGAAGAACCAGTTCGGCCTTGTCGCCTGCTTTCCATTTACGGTTCACTTCTGCATATTGTCCGGCGGTAAGTTTCACATCAGCTTCCTTACCATTTATAAGCAAGGTAGCCTTAGCCGCCCATGACGGGATGCGGAAGAAAACAGAAAATGGTTTTGAAGAACTTTCTTTTATAGTGAGCTTAACATTCCCATCCCACGGATAATTTGTTTCCTGGCTAATGGTGAGTTTTGAGCCGTCCTTTAGCTTTGTGCTCACGTTATTGCCGCCATACAGGTTCAGCCATAATCCCTTATCTGAAATACTGTAAGCATAGTTGCTAACCTCAGCAATGGTACGCACCACATTCGGCGGACAGCAGTTAGAAAGCGCAATATAATCTACGCGGTCTTTAGACCAGCGCTGCTTAAATGGTAAGTCATCTGAATAAGCCAGCGGATTGGTGTAAAGAAATTTCGTACCGTCCAGGCTGATACCAGATAACACACTGTTATATAATGCCAGCTCCATAACATCGGCATATTTTGCATCGCCCGTAAGCTGCAGCATCCGCCAGTTCCAGAGCACATTGCCGATATTGGCGCAGGTCTCGTTATGAGCAGTAAAATTAGGCAGCTGGAAATCGCGGCCAAAAGCCTGGTGGATCTTCTGTACTTCGGCAGGATTATACGATGTGCCGTCGGGAGAAGTACCATCATACAATGAACCGCATCCGCCGGTGATATACATTTTATGGGAAGTTACATCATCCCACATTAAGTTAAGCGTGTTAAGCAAACTCTGATCTCCGGTTTCGGCATATACGTCTGCTACACCTGCGTACAGGTAATTGGCACGCACCGCATGCCCCATCGCTTTTTTCTGATCACGGAAAGGAATACGGTCCTGGTTATCATCCGTACCGTCTTCTATCTTTCCTTTAATATCTATAAGATTTTTGGCCAGCTCCAGGTAACGGGGGTCGCGCGTAGTACGGTACATTTCTATGGTTCCCATATAGTGCGACGGACAAATAGCATTACGTGCCAGTGTGGGAGATGCCTGCTTGTAAAAATTGTAGAGGTAGTCAGTCGCCTTTTTGGCGATGTTAAGCAGAGACGTTTTTCCCGTCGCCCGGTAGTGAACGCATCCGGCTGTCATCAGGTGACCGATATTATAAGCCTCAAAGCTCAGGCGATCCTGGAACTGGTTATCGGAGCCCGTCTTACGCTGTTCGATCATCGCCTTGGTATAAATATATCCGTCTTTACGCTGCGATTTACCGATAACGACAATAGCCTTATCCATCCATTCATCCAGCTTTTTATCTTTTGTTACCGCATAAACGCTTGCAACAGCTTCCAGTGTTTTATAATAATCGCCGTCATGAAAAGAAGGACCTGAATGAGATCCCGTATCCAGGCCTGCTGCAATTTCAAAGTTTTTGAAAGCATGGCTGATGTTTGCGTCGTTATAAATACGCCACATATTAGGTACCATCGTTTCCCGGGCAACTTTGAAGCGGTCGGCCCAGAAACCTGATGTCCAGGAAACATCCGTCATGTTCAGGCTCTGTAATTTTGCATACTGGCTCTGCGATGTGTTTACCAGGCTTTTATCCTGCGCCTGAGCGTTAAACAACAGCGCTGCTGTTAATAGAACCGCCCCTCCTGTAAATATTAAACTCTTCATTCTCTAAACTCGTTATATTATCTTACTATATATCGTCGGTTAAACCCAGAAACCGTTTTACACTATTGTTTCACACTTTCAGGTCCCTTCAGCTGCACCGGACCAAAAAGTCCTGCTTCCTGCAAGGGTTTTCCTTCCAGGCGATAGGGGGCCGTTGTCTGAGTGATCCGTTTATTTACAGGTAAACGCTGATCGCCCATTAAGCGGTTCGCCCATGTATTGGTCACTTCTACTTTCAGTTCGTTCTCTCCTTTACGGATCGCTTTGCTGATGTCTACCAGGTAAGGAGGCGTCCATACGATACCACAGGATATGCCGTTCACTTTTACTTCTGCCAGGTTAGCTACCCGGCCAAGGTCCAGCCATACCTTCTCTTCTTTCTTTAACTTATACTGAAACGTTTTAATATACGTGGCAGTACCCGAATAATAATTAATCAGCGTATCGATATGATTATGCCATGAAGAAAGCGTTTTAAAGATCACCGGCGTTGCAGGGCCTCCGGCTTTAGCATCGAATACGACCTTCCAGTTGCCCTCTAACAGACTTAAAGGTTTTAAGCCATCTGTTTTTCTGCTGGTCGCAAGCGTTTCTGCAGCGGGAGCGGCGTTTATAGTAACGAAGACGGAAGCATTAGGGAGCAGCTTCAGGGGAAGAGTCACCCTGCCCTTTTCTGTCTTCCAGCTAGCTGGCTGCCACCTTTCATTGCTTACAGCATCATATAACTCTACAGAAGCGCCAGCCGCCCTGAATGAAAATTCAAGCGCACGTTCCTTTTCCTGCTGGTTAGCGATAAAATAGATCTCCTTACCCGGCATGGTGCGATGCGTATAGGTTATGCCTTTTGCATAAGATCCGGCCGGTTCTTTTACGGTCAGGTCTCTTTCTATCCCGATATTTTCAAAAGACTCCTGCAGGTAAGGTGCTTTAAGCACTTTTCCTTTTCCAAGATCTTTGACGCCAGCCGTGTTACCGGCCGAAGAAAAACCTTCGTCCCACAATTCCCTTAACAATTGTGAATATTCTGTGCTGTCTCCTTTCTGAAGCCCCGGTTGAACGGACGGCCTTTCGGCAACCAGTATGGCAGCTCCGGCAGCAACAAGTTCTTTAAGTTTTTTCACGACGGCCAGGCTCATCCACTGGTAATTGGGATTCATTGCCGTTTTTCCGGGCACTACCAGCAGCTTATAAGCCGCTCCGCTTTCCAGCACAATATTTCCATTTTTCACAACCGCCCTGCTTAATACATCCGGATTAAAGGAATCGTAGGCATAGCCCCTTAAAGGGTTCACCCAGTTCCCGGGATCGGCCATATTGGCCGAGTGGGTAACACCGGCCGGAATCTGGCGTAACGGTTCTCCGGCATTTGCCAGTCTTTTCTGCTCGGCGCCAACCACATCTTTACCAAATACTCCGGGAAGAACAGGCACCAGGCGATCCGGTAAAACGGATCGCCGGGGAAGCTCTTCGCCTGTAAATACAGCTATATCGGCGACAGGATGCCCCTGCTGTAAGAGTTCCTGGCAGCGTTCAGCGTATTCTACCCAGGCTTTCCCCTGTTTCCACCAGGTCTGGTCGCGCTGGAAATAGAGCCCTACGCCGTCCAGTGTCATGCCTGGTTTCCTGTCTGTCCAGGGATTATGGGTGAATACATGGTAGACCAGCTTATTCACCCCCAGGGCGTAATTTCTGTCCTGCAAGGTCTTCAGCATTCCCGGATGTTCATTCCAGGCCATCCTCACCGTGGTAAAGGCTTCCGCCTGTATAATATTCTTACCATAAATATGTGCTCCGGAGATAACATCCAGCATATCGTTCGGCTTATCGTGGGTAGGACTGTTTAACCAGAATTCGCCCATGGGCCTGTCTACTGTTTTAAAATGTAACATCCCGTCGCTAACCATAGTAGGAGCCACATTTTCTGCGGAAAAGTTCACGCCCTTTTCTTTGGCAAGAGCAGCAATAGTTACATAGAATTTATCCACCACAAGTTCAGCGATCGTCTTTCTTACATCATACAGCACATCTTCAGATACCTCTGCGCTTTCTACAGGTATGCCGGCCATAACAGGGAGGTAAGGCAACAGGTCATACCCCCGCCGTTTTTGAAACTCCTCCCTGAAAACGGGCGACCAGTTCTGGCTGCCGCATTCCCAGCTATCGATATAAAAGGAATTTAATACTCTTGGAGCCAGATTGCTTCCAACTTGCCTCAATGCTTCACCGTACCAGCTGTCGAACTGAAGCTTGACGGCTTCAGGATTAAATTTATCACATTCCAGGCCCTTTCCCGCTCCTGCAGTAGCGTTGGTATGACCTGTACTGGTATGCCCGATCCTTATTATTGTCCATCTGCCATTAGGAGCCTCCCATCTTAAATTACCGTTTGCGTCGAGGCTGTCGGTCAGATTTACTATATCCTTAAGGGGTACGCATAACTCATCGGACAGTACTTCTGGCGGGGTATTTTCGGCAATACGCCAAACAGCAGCACTTTTGCTTTCAAACTGGTTAATACGAGGTTCGGAAGATAGTTCCAGGTTAACGATCTTAAATGAGGGTTTCCATTTAGCAGCATCCAGGTCCTCAGCTCCCGGTTCAGATCCCGCTTTGTCATAAGTGAACCTGAAATAGCGCGCGCTAACCGGGCGGATAACATGCGTATAATCCGCATCGGTATCCTGCCAGCCGTGACGCGGCGGCTTAAGCCGGCCTATGCTGTGGTAGTTTTTCCCGTCATCGCTGACCTCGACGAGTAAACGCTGAGCCTGATAATTATTCCCGTTAGTGCGTATCGTAATATTCCTCGCTGTAAACGGTGCTGGAAATTCATACTTTATCCAGCAGGTCTGATCACTTTTGAATGCTTCCTTATTGCCTTCTTTTACCAGGAACGTTGCATCTGCGCCTGTGCTGGTATAAATCTTGGGAACTATTGTACGTGTAGATATCCCGGCACCTTCCGGCGAGGGGTAGGCAAAAACTGCTATATCCTTGTAATAATCTGCGTTGGTTTGAGGGCGATCCAGCGCCAACGATATTTTTCTGCCTCCTATAGTGTTCTTACGGCTGTACACTATTTTCTGCATCGAAAGCTCGGGCTTGATCCAGGGCCCACCCGCCAGTGCAAAACCGTCGCTCACATGCATGCCCATTTTTAATCCCAGCCTGTCGGCCTCTGCAACTGCATGTTTAACCATCCCCCACCACTCCGGACTCAACTGTTCCGCAGCAGGACTGAATAAGGGCGGAGTGCCGGCGCCCTGTATCGAGGCCATATATGCCCCTCCTATTCCTGCTTCCTTCATTGCTTCCAGGTCGGCTGTTATTCCTTCACGGGATACACCGGCTTTTACCCAATACCATAAAACCCATGGTTTTGCTGTATCATTCTTTGGCTGAGCGGCGGAGAACTGATTGAACGCGACTATAGATACAAGAAGAAGAATAAATATTTTTTTCATCAAAAATAAACTGCTTTTTTAACGGCAATGAAGCTTGCACGAGCTATTCACTCTGGCTTATAAGCGGCAGCTCGTGCAGGTTTCATTAATTATTACTTAAGCGTCCTGACAAAACTGCCCGGATCTGACTTGCCTTTTAACGGTGCAAGGTAAAAACTATATCTGTAATCCTTCGCAGGGATCTGATACTGGTCCAGCGGCGCCGCTACATCGCTCCAGCTATCGTTCCCCCCTACTCCCATCTGCAGCAGGTCGATATTCAAAGTAATATATCCGGCATCCTTTAACTTATTGGTGTGTCCGGCCTTCTCAATATTATCTTCAGTATAAGGCCAGGCACTCATACTTAAAAGGCTGTCGGCAACAACCACCATCCCCTGGTTTTTACCTTTATCACCAAGGTACATCCAGCGCACATCAGTACGGTTTCCATTTTCCTGGGGTACCGCATAAGGCTCCATGAAATCGTAAATATTCTGCGAATAAACAGCCGCATCAAAGCCGTAATTACGGTCAATATAGTTTTCCAGTAAACCCTTTCCGTACCAGGTTATATTATTATAAGCCGCTGCAATTCCGGTCTGCATACCTACTTTAGGAATATTCGGCAAACCAGGCAAGGTGCTTAGGGCATAGTCGACCTTAATGATTCCCTCACCGTTTATTGTATACTTCACTGTAACTGCTGCACTATCATTGATCAGCGTATAAGTGCTTTTAATGCTTATAAGGCCGTTATTTTCTTTGCCTGCAGAAATATCCTTCAGCTTTAAACCAGGCTGATACCATTGTTTAAGCTTTTTATTGGATTTCCATCCGCGTTTGTCATTATCAGTAAGGGGTCTTTTAAAATGAGGCAGCAGCGGGGCGAATATCTGTTCCTGCCCGTTCCATTTGTAAGAGCTTAAAGCTCCGTTAGTTTTGTTGACCGAAGCTTCAAAACCTTTCCCGCTGACAACCCAGTTCTGGTCTGTCTCCCTGCTGCTAAGTCCGGATGATACCGCAGGGAGGTTTTTAGGTTTCGCCAGTCCTGTGAGAGCAAACTGGTTAGAAGCCACCTCAAAGCCCTTAGGAGCCCAGGCGGTTGCTTCCGGTAGTGTAAAATGGATGTCGGCAAAGTATTCTGAACCCGGCTTAAACGAAGGAAGGTACTTTGAGATATTCAGAATGGTGTCTTTCCCGGCGGCCAGGTTTATTCCCGGTAATCTTTTATTGATTATGATTTTCCCGTCTTCCCTTACGATGAAGTTAACGAGATAGTCGCCAAGCGACTTTACCGCATGGCGATTAGTAATCCTGATCAGCCCCTTCGAAACATCAGCCAGTTCAGTCTGAGCTCCCTGGTACACGCGTTTACATTCGTACATCGGAGCTTTCGGCCTGCCGTCTGAAGCGGCTATTCCTTTAATGGTGAAATTATCAAAGTACTTCTCGCCGTAATCGCCTCCATATGCATAATATTCTACCCCCGCACTATCTTTCTTTAGCAGGCCCTGATCTTTAAACTCCCAGATCGCACCGCCTATCACTCTTGGAGTTGAGCGGAATACATCCCAGAAGTCTTTCATGTTACCGACCGAATTCCCCATAGCATGAGCATATTCTACAAAGAAGATCGGGCGGTGATCGCCGTTATTTTGATCCACAAGCAGTTTTGGGGTATATAAGCCCGGGTACATCCGGCTAACAATATCTATATAATAGGCATCCTGCGGATTTTGAATACGATGTGAATGGTCATTGGATTTCAGGTATCGAGGATCTGAGGGGTCCATATATCCTTCCAGCCTTGGGTTACCCATTGCAGGTTCGTAATGCACCGGGCGGGTAATATCAAAATCATGGATCCACTCGGCCATAGCAGCATGGTTAGGACCTCTTCCTGATTCATTTCCAAGGCTCCAGATAATTATACTGGGATGGTTCTTATCGCGCATTACCATCCGGTTGCTGCGATCAAGATAGGCAGAGGTCCATTGCGGATCATTACTCAGTTTACCTCCCAGACCGTGTGTTTCCAGGTTCGCCTCATCAATAACCAGAATACCGTATTCATCACATAAGTCGTACAGGTAAGGGTCCATCGGGTAATGGCTGGTGCGGATACAGTTGAAGTTAAATCTTTTTATGGTGAGAACATCCTCCAGGATATCTTCCCGGCTTAATGCTTTCCCTTTTGTCGGGTGGTGATCCGGACGATTGATCCCGTAGAGGTAGGTAAGTTTTCCGTTGATAAGCAGTTTACTGTCGGTCTTCGAGAATTCAATGGTCCTGAAGCCTACCTTACAGCTCTTACTCTCCAGTACGTTGCCAAGCGAGTCTGTCAGCGACAAAACGAGAGTATACAGGTTGGGAGCTTCATCGCTCCACTTATCAGGGTTGCTGATCTTAGATTCCAGAAGGCCGAATTTTACATTATCCAGTCTTGGATAAACTTCGTTAATGATACTTTCCGCAGTTCTTTCCAGAGGTTTTTCAAAGACAGGTTTCCCCTTCTTGTCATACAGGTCTGCTTTTACAACATATCCTTTTATTACTTTCCCGGTAAGGTTCTCGATGCGCGGACGGATACTCAGCACCGCATCTTTATAATCCTTATCCAGTTTCGCCTGCCACTGAAAATCGGCTATCCTTATTTTAGGTTCTGCCAATAGTATCACTTCACGGTGTATACCACTGATCCGCCAGTGATCCTGATCTTCAAGGAAACTGCCATCGCTCCAGCGGATCACCTGTACAGAGAGGATGTTCTCTCCTGCCTGCAGGTATGGCGTTATGTTAAACTCCGAAGAGAGGAAACTGTCTTCTGCATATCCCAGGAACTTGCCGTTCAGCCATACTTTATACGCAGAACTTACCCCGCCGAAATGCAGGGTGATATTCATATCTTTCCAGGCGGCGGGCAGGGTAAAAGTACGCTGGTAACTTCCCATACCATTATAGTCCTGCGGAACATAGGGCGGGTTTACAGGCCTGAACGGATAAACGGCACCTTTATAAATAGGTTTGTCATATCCTTTCATCTCCCAGTTTGAGGGAACTTCAATCTTCTTCCATCCGCTGACCCGTGCTTTATAGAAGTCTTTGGGAGCATCTGCCGGTTTCAGTGCAAACGAAAAATCCCATTCACCATTCAGAGACATCATTCGTCCTGAAGTCTCCCGCTTCCCTGCGACAGCATCTTTCACATTGCTGAAAGAATAGGCAGTGGCCCTTGAAGGTTCGCGGTTGATGCCGCTCACAAGAGGGTCTTCCCATGGTTCCCTGTTAAACACAGTTGGTACCACAGGTACTGCTGCCGGGGTTTTGTCCACCAGCTGGGCAAAGGAAGAATTAACAGTAAATAAAACAGATAAAACTGCAAAGGTAGTTCTCATGACAATAGGAAATTTGGTCCCGGAAAGCACTAAGGTATACGACGAAATCAAAACTCAAAAAAGATTATTTATGGTTTTATTCCGAATCCATGGATCCGTTGGCTGTTCTGCAAATTTATAGGATATTGCGGGTATAATTATATAATATGTTCTCCTGGTATTATATCATATTAGCGAATGGCTGAAGCAACTGGTCGTAGCGTCACTACGACCAGTTGGATATGTGATCATTATTCCGCCGTATAGCTGATCACATATTCTTTGCCTTTTTGGATCTCCGCCTCGTACACCCCTTTTTCGGGCGAAGTGAACTTAACTTGTTTAGAACCAGGCTTAGTTTTGCTTCTGAATTTCAGGATGCCGGTGCCTTCGTCCGATTTTACCTTGATCAGGGAGGTACTGCAATACATATCGATCTTTCCTTTTGGCGTAGGAACAGTACCCTGCATCCATTTCAAACCTCCCAATGCCGGTTCAATACTGTATTTTTCATATCCGGGAGACAGTGGTTTTACCCCAAGGTAATATTTACCAAGCAGGTAAAGCGGGCTGGCACCCCAGGCATGGCAAAGGCTCTTGCCAAATGGGCGGCCATACATCGCATAATGTTCAGCACCCTTTTTATCGGGATTATATTCTTCCCAGAAAGAAGTTGCACCAAGTTTCAGCATGCCGCCCCAATAATCTTTCATTTCTTTCAGAACATAGGATTGTTCCCCAAGAGCACATAAAGCTTCAAGTTCATAAAAACGCATATATGGAGTAGTGATCTTTTGAATCTTATCGTTCAGCAGCACGTTCTTTTTAACACCCTGCTGCTGGGCTGCGTCAAAGTAGTTGAAAAAGATACCGAACATATTCGCATAACGTGTTACATTATCTGTTTGCCGGCCGTCAATCCTGCTATGTACAAGTGCCTGTTTCTGGTCATTCCAGTAGTTCGTAAAGATCTTTGATTTCATTTCCTGTGCAAGCTGCCTGTAGCGTGCGGCTCCGGCTTTATCTTCCGCGATATCTGCACTGAGGGCCATGGTTTCAAGGCTGCGTGCCAGTAATAACTGTTCAAAGCTTACTTCGCCTTTTTTACTCAGCCCTTCTGCCCAGTCAATGAACACCCAGTCGCCCGCCAGTCCTTCCATCATTCCATTCTTATTCCGGCGTGATAAGCAGTATTCCATAAGGCTTTGCATCCTTGGGTAAAACTGCTTTATAAAACTCTTGTCACCGGTATACTGGTAATAGTCATTGATCCCGATAAACCAGTAGAAGGTATAATCCATAATAGTATTAATATGGCTGGTTACAGGGTCCTTTCCTCTTAAAGCCAATAAGGTGCGGGTTACAGAAGGAGAATCAAAAAGCAGGTAATAGTTCATCAGGTAACTTTGATTCGCATCGCCGGACCATATCCAGCGGTCGCGTTTGATACCGTCGATGAAGAACTCGCGGGTATTAAGGTGGAAGGTATATTTTGCGACGTCATAGATCCCGTTGATCTCTTCGTCCGAACAGCGGAAACCTCCTTTATCTGCCACCGGCAGGTACTCATACAACATGGATACCGAATCGATGCTGACGGAACCGTTAAACTGAACATTCACATAACGGAAGGCTTTTGTGAGCTCCATCGTTGAATCCTTTTTGGATGACTGGTTTATTTCAAGATGATCCAGCGTTTCGCAGGTTTCAGTAGCCAGCGCTTCTTCTTTTGATTCGCCGTAATAAATGGTTACGTCTCCTTTTCCGGTAAGGCCATGAAGTTTAATAAAACCAAAGGTCTCTTTGCCAAAATCAAGGAGTATTGATTTTGCAGTCTTTTCTGTTTTCACAGCCGACTGCGGAGTGGTGGCTAAGGTAAACTTAGAAGGAGGCGCTGCCGGACTGTCGAAATTCCATGCCCCGGCATTAAGCCAGGTGGTGCCCGACTGATCGGAAGCCTTGCCTGTTTCGTCTATCCATTCTTTATCCTCGTACGTTACCAGCCAGCTATCATCGGAAAATACGGTTTTTCCTTTTACATATATTGCAGGAACGCTGTTCTGATTAAAAACCTTCAGGTTTAACCTGTGCTTACCGGCGGGGATAGTGATTTTTCCCGGATAACCGGAAAAGGCTTTTCCGTCTACCTTTACGTTATACTGGCCTTCAACAAACAGCTCAACCTCTTCAGGAGCTGAAAGGTTAAAATCTTTATGAAAGTCAATAAGGACAAAATGATTGTCCATCTTCCAGAATGGCGGGAAGAATGAGCCGCGCTCAGTACGGCGGTTCTGCATTTTATTTCCAAGCCATACCTCAAAATCTCCGGGATACCAGATCCAGGTAGGTTTGGTTTGAGCGATCAGTTCTGATGAAACAGCGCTTATCAGCAAAAGAGATAACAGAAGGGGTTTATAATTCAGTTTAAACATATTAGGGGTATTATTTATAAATGGTCACACATCAGCTAAAAAACATATACAATCCCAGCATTACGACTACCAGCGCAGCCCAGGCTATCTTTACTTTCAGCGTAGGCTTTACTATATTCCTGGTCACTTCTGCATCCGGTTTATATACTTCAGGTGATCTGTCCAACAAGGAGATCAGCACCGCAACGATGGTAAGGAAAGCGAAAATATAAAATGATAACAACAGGTAATGCGGCCAGTAAGGGAACTTATCAGGGGTTAAGATCCAGAGATAGGTAATACCAACCCCGAGGCTGAAAACAGAACCTGCAGATAATGTAAAATTGACAGCCTTCCGTGTCGTTCTTTTCCAGAAAACCGTTAAGAGGAATACAACCGATAAAGGCGGCGCAATAAAGCCAAGCACGGACTGAAAAACATCAAAAAGATTCAGGCCTTTGATCGAATCTATTGCCAGCGCCATCATAACAGCAAAAGCACATCCGGCAATAACGGTCATTCTTCCTACTTTGATGATCTCCTTGTTCGTAGCTCCCGGATTGATCTTCTTAGCATATACATCCATGGTAAACACCGTACTTAGGGAATTTAATGAAGACCCTATCGTACCGACAAGCACCGCGATCAGCACAACGATCACCAGGCCGTTCATTCCCGGAGGGAACAGATTCGTCACCATGGTCATATAAGCCTCGGCCGGATCGTTAAGTCCCGGGTATAATATATAACATAAAACCCCTGTCAGAATGAATAAAGGCAGGGAAAGGATCTTCAACCAGCCTATGAAATTTACACCGAGTTGTCCCTGTTCAAGGTTCTTTGCGCCCAGCACAGACTGCACCATGGCCTGGTCTGTGCAGAAGAACGCGATAGCTGCAACCGGGTATCCTAAGAGTATGGCGTGCCACGGATATTTTGTATCACTCGAAGGGTGGATCAGGTCCCAGTAATCAGCTGGAACGCTATCGTACACCCTGGAAATACCCCCTACTTTCATAATGCCCAGGATGGTAAGCGTCAGCGATACAAAGATCAGCAGGATCATCTGGAAGACATTTACTTTTGCAATAGCTTTCAATCCGCCGGCAAAAGCGAACAGGCCTGCAAAGAGAACCAGGACAATCACCGACTGCCACATCGGGATACCCAGGATCTGCCTCACCAGGAATCCCCCGGCGAACAAACCCAGCGAAAGCCATGATATCAGGATCTTGATAAGGGCATACCAGGCAAGAATATTCTGCGTAGAACCGCCGTAGCGGTTGCCCATAAACTCGGGCATGGTAGAAACTTTGGCGGCCAGGTATTTCGGGGCGAACACGATTGCCAGGAGAAACAGAAATACAAAAGCATACCAGTCAAAATTGACTGCCACGATACCTGTACTGTATCCTATACTGGCAAAAGCCAGCAGCATGGAAGGCCCGACATTGGTGCCCCACATATTAAACCCTATACTCGCCCAGCCGAGGGATTTGTTGGCAAGAAAAAGAGTTTCATCTTCATCCTTTTTGCCAGAAAAGCTTGCCCTGTAACCAATAATAATCAGGATAACAAAATACGCAGCGACAATGGCGTAATCCAGTAAAGTTAAGCGCTCAGCTATTCCAGTCATAGGCTTATTTGGTTAATACATCCGGTGAAATATTATGTTCCTTTAATATAGCATCTATTTTCACAGGAACGCCTGTTTCCAGCGACCTGTCCATGGCCTGCAGCAGCGCGATCGTTCCTATGCCCTCTTTAATATCAGGGTATGCTGTAAAATTCCCGTTAATGCTGTCGGCAAAATATTCCAGATAATTCTGGTATTCACCGGCATGATGGCTTTTTCCCTCAAACCTGAAATAGTGTTTAAGCTTATGTTCCCAGGTAATGATCTGCTCTTCTCCGGTATTGGTAGTTACCGCATAACGCAGGTCCATATAATCGGCCTGACTGCAACCCTCTGTACCCCTCAGGATACAGCTCATCTCACTGTCGCGGGTTACAGGCTGCACCGGACCGGTATAAGCTCCGCTCACGCGTGCGATCCTTCCATCCTTCGCCTTAAAGATAAAATGCATGGTATCGTGATTTTTTAAACCAGCTTTAGCGCCGTTAGCACTTAACATACCATAGCCCATTACCTCTTCGATTTCGGGGAGGTACCAGCGGATAAAGTCGGTCGGATGGCTTAAGCCTCCATACAGCCACTTGAACTCCTGTTTCAGCGACCAGCCTTTTTCCAGGAACCAGCGGTGGTCGGCATGGTAATATCCTTCTATAGTGATAAGATCCCCGATAAGCCCTGCCTCAAAATCTTTACGCTGACGTTTTACAGGCTCGAAAAAGCGGGAGCTCTGCCCTACAAAAACCTTCTTTCCTGTTTTTGCACTAAGTTCCAGCAGTTCGTGCGCACGTGCCAGATCGTCGATAAAAGGTTTGGTGCAAACCACATGTTTATCGTGCAGCAATGCCTGCTTTACGTGATCTGCATGAAGATGATCGGGAGTATAAATAGCAATAACATCAATTTCCTTATCGTCCAGCATCTCCTGATAGCTGGTAGTATAATTGTGAAAATCAAATTCTTTCGCCCTTTGCTTACACATGTCAAGGTTCATGTCGCAAATCTTTTTGAGCTCCCATTTTTCACTTGCCAGGGCAGCCGACATTGTGCTTCTGCCTTCCCCAAGTCCTAGTATTCCTAATCGTAGCATGTTTATTATTTTGTTGATGTATTTAATATTTTTCATAGTGGGCCATAGCGGGATGCTACGACCATTATTTCCTGTTCCCCTCAAAAAGCACCCAAACCTGCCCCTTCTCCGTTCCTGGTATTCCTTCCTGGTATTTTTTCATGCGATTATTCCAGTCGGTCACCCTCGGATTGTTTGCTGTAGTCTTCGGATCAAGCTCTGCCAGGCTCTTCCCATGAGGAATGCTGATGATCAGCATCAGCTGCCGGCCGTTCCTGAACACGAGTAACTGCTGGAAATCTGCATTACAGAATCCTTTTGATACTTCAGGCCATTTCTCAAACTGTGTAGCATGATAATCCAGGTATTCCTTCTGCAAACGCGCATCTTCGACAAGGTTAGCAGAAAGTATGATATGATCCCATTCCTTGGCGGTCTCTTCTGTTTTACAATGTTTTTTCCTGTTAAACTCGTAAAAAGCATGGTCGTAGAACTTAACGGCAGCACCCGGCAGTTTTTGCTGTAACTGCTGCTGTAATTTAAGAGGTTCATCCAGACTGCCAAAAATCACAAAGTGATTTTTCCAGGAATATACCTGCTTTAAAGGAATCTTATTCTCCCTGCAAACCGCAAAAAGAGCAGTTGAATCGAGAGCAGTACTTCCGGGTGCTGTAATTTCAAGCACCACCTGAGGATTACCCTTATCAAGGTCATTTTCAGGTTCATATTTATTTATGTTCCAGGAATCCCTGTTACCCACTTTTTCTTTAAGCAGATAGTGATAAGCGGGTTCCAGACCTGCCGCATGTTTAACAGAGTCGGCAACCTGCGGACCATTGTTCTGCCACGTATTACCCGGCCCATTGGCATTCTGAAGGAACTTCTCTGCCGGGCACCAGTTATTATTGATCGTAAAATAAGAAGATCCTTCATCCGTATAGAGATAAAACCAATGATGCGGATCGTGGGCATAGGGAGCTTTATAAATACTGTCTATGTAATTTTCAGTGATCACCGACCCGGGTTGTGCAGAAAGCGTGTATATACCGGCTACATCGTACATATGTTTTGCATAGAGACTTATCTTATTTCCCGAAATCCGGTTATTACTCATTACATTAACAGTTTTGGTCCAGCCCCAGCCCATGGCGATTCCGGAATAGGAAACCTCACTGATCTCGTTATGAGTGATGTTAATCCCCTTTACGAAACCTGCACTGATACCCAGGCAGCCCCAGTCTTCGTTGGTTACGTCGGTTATCAGGTTATTAGTAATAGTAGTGTTCCTGCATACCTCGCGGAGGTCGTCGGGATTGTAAGGAAGATGGGCCTCGAAAGATTCATCCGAATACACACCAACCTGTATCCCGGTTCCGCCGATATCTTTAAAAAGGTTAGCTTTAATAAGGTCGTTATTCGTGGCACGTTTATAATCCAGTCCAGACGATGCCAGATGTTCAAAGCGGCAGCCCTCAAAACCTGTATTATTGGCGAAGCTAACCTCAACAGCAGAAGCCGGTCTACCCAGCCAGGCCTGGTTTTCGAGTCCCTTTTTATCCGGCGTTCCCGGAATTTTCAGTTTATAGGCGTCGAGCATATACATCCCGGCCTGCAGCGGCACATGCCCCGCCCTGGACGGGCGCAGCCAGCCGGTATGCTGGAATCCTATACCGCGAAAGAAAACATGCGACACCGGATTATCGATCGTGCCCTCCATCCTGACAAGAGTTTCGAGTTCGGGCGCTATCACCTTTGCCGCATTCATATTCTCCGTACTGCGGGGCCAGTAGTACACCTTGCGGTTTTTCTTATCCAGGAACCACTCTCCCGGCTGGTCGAGGAACTGAATTGCGTTAGTAAGATAAAAGGCGGAGTTACCGGTTTTTGAAGAAATCCAGGGAGCCGGCCATGGATGTTCAGACTGAACCCGGCTTTCCGGCTGGAGAAATGATAACTTAACGCTATCACCCTTCACCTGTGCAGATTTAACCCTCAGCACCGCAATGGCCCACCACTGGTGGATAAACATTTCTAATCCGGGAGTTTTACTGATATCGACTGCCGGTTTAGGGATCTGGCATGTCTGGTCCTTATGGTTCCAGGAAAGTATCCTGTTCATCTTGCCGGGATTGGACTCCCTGGCCCTCACTGTCTTGGTATTATTTACCCACAGCTGTCTGAA
>Ga0265780_10003887_pt1 | contig 19465 bp, 20 predicted proteins | sample P1T30metagenome_FD_192432 | JGI IMG/M metagenome (GOLD analysis project Ga0265780, IMG submission 192432) | Plant litter microbial communities from East Loma Ridge, Irvine, California - P1 T30 | ecosystem: Environmental > Terrestrial > Plant litter > Unclassified | place: USA: California...
CTGCACCGTTGTTCCTTGCGTCATCTTTCTGGAGGGTGCGAGGTGGTGTGGGGGCGACGAAGTTCACGAGTGGGCATGAGCCGTAGTCATGTGGGATTTCGAATGATAGCTTGGGGACCCAGTGGGCAAGGAAATGTTGCTCGAGGTGGGCTTTGTGGTGGCGGGTTATGTGGCGCAGGTTTGTCCATTGGTAGGTTGGGTCGTGGGAGTGGAGGGAGATGAGGGTGGTGATGATTTGGTCGATGAGCTCGCGGGGGAGGGCTGGCTGCGATGTCATTGTTGGTAATCATGGGTTGGATATGTGGTTGCTGGGCGGAGTAGTGTCTAGATGTTCGACTAGTGGGCTTCCAAGGTTGTAGCCGCTGAAGCATGATGAGTCACCTAGTGATGCATACTCGTGTTATGATCATGCCCAGGTGGAGTCAAGGACTTCTCCAAAGACCATTGAGTGCTGACATGGCCCGTTTGAATTCCAATAACCACGTTGGTGTACACACGCGATTCCATAGTCTCTTGCGGAGGTTGGACTGTGCGCCACGCGTAACGGTGGCGTCGCGTCCATTGCAGCTATCGCCAACTACAACCGCAGCGTCCACAACGACATGACTATCATCAATGCCTCGGCCAACGATACCCTTCTCTAAGATACGTTTGCCATCGGACACCTTGGCATCACGTCTGCGTGGTGTGAGACAGCCAAGTTACGAGGACCAAAGCGGAGGTGGTGCATGCCGTACCTCGGCAACTCTTAGCTCCCAACATCAATGACCGAAGCAGTAGCCACGGACGACTCGTTCTCCGCATGTTTTGTTAAACTACCCCGGATTTCCTCCCTGAACCCTTCTTCCCTATCTCATCCTCTCTCCACAGCACGCAATCATGTCTGTACCGTACGACCGCGCCTACGATCTGCTTAGCAACAGCAAGGATGGCCATATCTCCGCCTCTCAGCGCATTCCCGTCATCGCGCGGCCTTTCGTGAGCGAGAGGGCGGCGAAGACACTCGATCTTGTAAGTGACTTGGCAAGCTCTGGATAACTACATGCTAACATATTCATAGGTAGAGAAGTTCGTTGAAGAAGAGTGTATCCCCGCCGACGCCGTATACGTTCGCCAGATCGGCCAGACCGTCCAAGAGCGCTTCTCGTCACATCCGTCCATCATCGAAGACCTGAAGAAGAGGGCACAAGAGCTTGGACTATGGAACATGTTCCTGCCCAAGGCACACTTCAAGGAAGGTGCTGGCTTCAGCAACCTGGAGTACGGCCTCATGGCTGAATACCTGGGCAAGAGCCGGACAGCTTCCGAGGCTGTCAACTGCGCTGCTCCCGATACTGGCAACATGGAGGTCATTGCCAAGTACGGTACCGAGGCACAGAAGAGGCAGTGGCTGGATCCCCTGCTGAGGGGCGAGATTCGCTCTGCGTTCTTGATGACGGAGCCTCAGGTTGCGTCGAGTGATGCTACCAACATTGAGATGACTATCAAGAAGGATGGTGACCACTACGTCCTGAACGGCCAGGTTAGTCCACCTTCGTCCCCCCTTCACCTACCTCATCACTAACAACCCCCAGAAATGGTGGTCATCCGGCATTGGCGACCCTCGCTGCAAGATCTTCATCGTCCTCGGAAAGACCGACCCCAACAACTCAGACAAGTACAAGCAACAATCCGTCATCCTCGTCCCCAACACCACCCCCGGTGTAACAGTCCACCGCATGCTGTCAGTCATGGGTTTCGACGACGCACCCCACGGCCACGGCCACGTGACCTTCGAGAACGTCCGCGTCCCCGCCAGCAACATGGTGCTCGGCGAAGGCCGCGGCTTCGAAATCATCCAAGGCCGTCTCGGACCCGGACGTATCCACCACGCCATGCGCAGCATCGGCTCCGCGGAGAAGGCACTAGAATGGTTCCTCGCCCGCATCAACGACGAGCGCAAGAAGCCCTTCGGCGAGCTCCTCAACAAACACGGCATCATGCTCGAGCGCGTCGCGCGCTCCCGTATCGAAATCGACGCCGCCCGCCTCTCCGTCCTCAACGCCGCCATCAAGATCGACGAAACAAACGCCAAGGGCGCGCTTAAGGAAATCGCCGAAGTCAAGGTGCTTGTCCCCGAGGTCAACCTCAAGGTTATCGACTGGGCTATGCAGGCCTACGGTGGTGCGGGTGTGAGTCAAGATACGCCGCTTGCACAGATGTGGTCGTCAGGCCGTACCATGAGGATTGTAGATGGGCCGGATGAGGTGCATCTGTTGCAGCTGGGTAAGAATGAGAATAAGAGGGGTCTTGCGCATAAGGCTAGGATTGAGGCGCAGCAGAAGAAGGGCGAGGAGCTGTGTAGGCAGTATGGGATTGAGCCGAGGGATCCTTTGTACCTTAACAGGACGAGTGGGGAGGCTAGTAAGCTGTAGATGGCTGTCTTGGTTGTTCAGACAGTTTTGCAATGATGATGAACTTGCACTCAATCTGCTAGATGCTGTAATGATTATTGGTGATGCATTTATTGGTTGTTTAAGGCTGGGTTTTTTTTACGTTGCCAGGATTTAGGCTCTTCGGTTGGGAAGCATCACGTATGTCGATCGGGTAAAAGGTATGTCGTTGCAGACATAGCGCAGAGAGCCCGCGCTTTATCATTTCTTTAGTGGCAGTTATTGGATGGGACAACTAGATAGAGCTGCTAGTTGAGATTACTTGGGGTCACTACTTAGGATTATTGCGAGGGTTTATCGCCCATGCATGCTTTGGGTAACTATCTTGGGCTATATCCAGTCACCAGTAGTCATGGTCCTTGCCAGACGCTGTTTAGAGGTGTGGGCGAAATATCTTCCGTGAAACATTACTTGGAACTGTTAACAGTAAGGTACATTTATGGATCACTACTTAGTAAAAGGAAATTGTCATGGAAATAAGGTCGGTTCGATTGAAGAAAGTGCTCCAAACGCCCGTGACGCGAATTCGAAAACGATGTGCTGGCTTCTTTGATGTTACAACATCTACAACGAAAGCTGTATTGGAAGAGAAAGAGAATAGGGAAGATCAATACAATGAAATGCTCCATGTTCATGGGAACAAGGTCCCAAAGTCTGGCATCTCAGCCCCAGCCCACGGCTCACCCATACCAAGAAAGCCCGCTTGTTGGCTCGCTAGAGCTCTTGCAAATAGCTTGTCCGCGAGATCTTTCGCAGCGTATTGCCGGTTGTCTTCTGCAAGTACAACAGCGCGTCGATATTGTACGTTGCTATTTGCAAGGAGATCGGCGCCTTCATCAACGAGGAAGATCATCATCGCGATACGTCCGTGCTCCGTGGCGCCTTCGAACGCGGTTCTGCCATCGCCAAAGGCTGGTGGCGCGTTGATTTCGGCGCCCGCCTCTAGCAAGAGTTTTGCAACGGCGATGTTACCCGTGATTGCCGCTAGCTGGAGGGCTGTTGCTCCTGCTCGGATGGATGGGGGTTCGTTCGCCTTGGCTCCTTGGCTAAGGAGATATTCTACTGTGTCTCTGCTTCCGGCCTGTGCTGCTGCTTGTAATGGAGTCCGATTGATGCTCCGTGGGGTCGGCCGAGATTCATGTGCGCATGCTTTGTAAAGCTTCTGTACGGTCTTTAACGAATCAAACGAAATTGCGTAGAGTAGACCTGTCATGTCGCCGTGCTTCAAGTCTCGATAAACGACAGCATTGTGGTTCTTGACTAGTGGTAAGAGGTAGTCAAGTGTACCACCATCAGCACCGTTGCTTTCAGCATGGAGACGTATTGCTTCCCCGAGTGGACTCGTGAATACACAATTAGATGGGGCTCGTCGATCGGGGAAAGGTCTTGGTCCGCGGTCTTTCTCAACAGGCCCAGTGATGTTGATTTCGGCTGCAAGAAGCCTGAGTAGCCGCAGATCCTTACGTCGTATGATCTGGTATAGGGCGTCGCATCCGAAAGATGGTTCGCTCTCTGGGTATCGACTCTTGAAAGCAGAGAGCAGCAATGTGGCTATGTCTGTCATGCCGAGTACAGCACAAATATAAAAGGCACTGTTGTCGAAAGGATTTGCCCCTATTGTCAACAACTCTTGTATCAGACGAACATCATTTCTGATTACGCCAGCAGCAAGAGGAGTCAAAATCGTCATGTTCTGCCAACTCTCAGTCAGAAACAGAGTTTGGTAACATGTACGTTGTGAATTGAAGGACACGGCTTGCAGACCATAGGCTATCAAGACGTCCACGACCGTTTTGTTACCTTTCAAGATTGCGGCGCTGAGAGGTGTCAGATGCCAGCACGAATTGTAGCCAGGTGGGCACAATAGTGGTATCATGTTCCAGTCTGAGAGCTTGTGGTGACCCAGCAAAAGGAGTGTGTCGACAGGATACTCCATGGAGAGTATACAACTGACGGCTGTTATATTGTCCCATTGGACGGCTCCAAAGATGGCAGTATTTTCATAAAGTCTCCCTTGGAAACGATCAAACCTCCTGGAATAATGAGCATGCAACTCTAGCATACGAGATAGATCCATACAATTCGTCAGAATCCTGACAGCGTCTAGCTGCTTATTCTCGACTGCTAATTCCAGGCACCGTATCGTCGGCGTAATTCCCACAGACAGCAGCTTCTCGACGGCATGCGATTGGCCATCTCTCACGGAAACCTCTAGAGCTTTTTCCATGCCTGCTAGCTTCTGTGGGAAGTTTTGCAGCGACAAAAGATGATCGATGAGGGCAACATCACCAACCTCGCACGCAGCTAAAAAGGCCGAGACAAACCCGTCCGGCTGGTGGGACAGCTCAGAGATGAAGTCGCGCGCTTGAAGTACTTGAAATGCTCCACGAGAATGGTTCTTGATTGACTCGCCCAATGCAGTAGAATCCTGATAGCGTTCGAAATTGAAGTCATATTTTCGGGGGTATTCGTGTCCGTGACGATAAGGCGGTTTCGACCAACGAGCATTAGGATTCAAACCGCGATCCAGAAAGGCTTCGAGAATCCTCACGTTGTTGCACTGGGCAGCGCTTATCAAGCAGTTGACGTTGGGTTTCGCACCTTCCGCAAGCAGAATGTCGACCGCAGACACATGGCTGCGTAGGACTGCACCTGACAACGATTCTGACAACACCGATTCCCAAAGCTCTTGGTTACCCGTATGATCGGACGACGCTCGCTCCATGATGACACTTATTGTGTTCGATAATGAATCATCCCAGTCTTCTCGGAGTAGGGCTATTGGCAGCCCTTCGTGATTGAAGAATACCTCAAAGCTCTTGCCCAAGGAATATTCGACTAACACCTTCAGTTCATCTTTGCTGCAACGTTCCATCCGCATCACTAATGATGGAGGCTCAATTTCTAAACCGTGAGTTATTAACAGCGGTATGATCTGGGATTGTGCTTCAGTGTTCGGATCTTGGGTCCATGGGGAAGCGCCGATCTCGTTAAGGAAATGTATGCTCTTTCCCCAATTATTAGGGTCAGCATTATGATCAAGAAGAACTCGTGTTGCTTCAACATGCCCACAATAACTCGTATACTGCACTGGAAAGTCATAATGGTCTCCAAGCAACACAGATCGATTCACAAGACCCCCAGGATTCATGCTCAGGATGGCGTTCAAAATCGGTCCATCCCCTAAGAACAGCGCTGCTCGGAACACGCTCTGTGTCAATGCTAGACCGAATGGCGATGGAGTGGATTTGATAACACTGCTCATGAATTCCGGTCCAAGCGAGAAGCAGTACGTTATCCCTGCCTTGAAAATGTGGTCGAGCTTTGTCTTCGGCTTTTCGAGAGTACGGACAACATCGTCGTGGTTGATCAAATGGTTCATGATCATATAAACGAGCTGATGATCGATGCTCAGTCCGCGCATATGGGGCAGCGCGCCCGGATGAGACATCCCTACTATTGCAGATTCAACCGCAGTGTTGTCACCAAGAAGAATGATATGACCATTCGATGAAGCTTTTGGGAACAGGCGCAAGATAACGGGTATCATTGAAGTCGCGAAATCCGGTATAGCAAGGTCGCTTAACAGGTCCGTCGTACGTGATGGAAGGTTGTCAGGAAAGACCCATGCTGGGTTGAATATGCCACTTTCATCCAGGATTGCGGTCGATGGCCACGTTTGATTTTGGTGGGCGAAAGAATTAATCTCGCAGCGGAACGTAGAAAATGGTAACGCGACACTAGCCTCAGAGATTGATGACATGTCATGCCGCCCTCTGGCCAAACCCGATGAAGATCTTCCGGACGTTGGAGGACCATGCGGAGCAGGATGCAGGTCAGGATGATGTGGAGAAGGTATTCTTATCGTAAGGTTGCGGGATTCGTTGCCCGGCCGTGGACCACACACCCTTCCGCTGTTAAGCAATGAAGGCTGGGTGCGTCGATTGTGTAGGGATGTGTATTTGTAGCAGCTCCATCTCTTCAGTGTTGTCTCGTATTGTGATTTGCTATTGGAACGTCAACATAACCTACATCCACCTGCATCGTGACCAGTGGTATATCATAGACTTACCTTGCCAAGAAATTGTGCTCAGTGCGCATTATGTCTCGGACTCCACCAGGAGCTATTAAAGGCCTGTTTTCTGAAAGATACAGGCGCAAAATGTTGGGTTTGTGCATCTCCCATATGCGTTCTGGGATTCGTGGTGATTTTCTTTTCCCCGACATCGTTTCGTTCGGTGAAGTTAATTGTTATCCAACATGGGTGGACGGCGCGCGCAGAGGTATCGAAATGAGGGTGAATTTGGGTGTGCGAAGAAGAAGAATGTTTGAACACCAGGCTGATAGCGGGGCACTTGTCGGATACGTGAGGGACTGCATCACGTGAATGGCGCCTGCCAGCCCTGGGTCCTGTTGGCAAAATCCGATTTCAGCCACATCGTGCATGCATGCCTAACCAATGGTATCTGCAGTACTTACCGATATATGCAATGGATATAACAGAATCTGGTTTGAAGCTCACACCGGTGGTTGATTCGTCGAAACTGCAACGACTGCGCCTGCTCAAATGAGATTTCGGCACATGCAGCCTGTTCAAAATCAAATTCCGACATGCTGAGCCTCGTCGATTCGAGATTCTAACGTGTGTAGCCTCGTACATTCAGGATCTCGGCACGCTCAGCCTCTGCCAAATGGGATTGCACCACACCTAGCCTGATCTGTATCGCGACGCGAAGCTGAAATCCTAAACACCAGCTGCTTTCGTCAATTCTGAACATGAGGACTATGGCAGAGATCTGCTTTCCCACCGTATATGATGGATGGGCAAGGTACGTTGATGCCCTCACCAACGCGCACATCTAATTATGACCTGGTCGAAAGACAACACAATCTCTGTTCTCGCTCTTCTTGCAACTTGCATACCAATGTTCGTCCTGATGGCTACATGTCTGTTGCGTCAGAGAAGACGACGCGCTAAGCAGCGATGTAGGTGACTGGACGAGGAAGCCGCGATAGCAGCGATGCTGACAAAGACAGCCCGAACAGACATTGAAGCGCCATCGGTATTGCCTCGCTTGCAGTCTTTCCGTTATGGGCCGGTTCGCAGGGAGTCTACGCTCATGGCGTTGATTCTCGTCCAGAGGGAGGTGCATACTGCGGATCATGGGTCTTATCAGTCGACCGGAGTATGTTGAGGGAAGCAAGTGTCGCGTCTCCTTAGTTTTATTAGCTGCAGAGTCCTTGGAGAAGCCGTCGTTGGGGTTTTTGGAGCTATCCGTGTAGTTAATGTTGGACTGGAGATGAGATGGTTTTGTTACACGGGGCTGAGAGCTGCCAACCTCCAGGGCAGGGCAGGTACGGAACGGTTCCGCTAGCGCGAACGCGTAATTGAGAGGCTCAAGCACGCGATCAATGCAATAGGTTCACTTCGCGCCAATCCACACTTCAACGACATGCCACCCCACAGTAGAGGGGAGTCCCTTCCTTCGGGGTTTTACTCAAAATCTACGCCTAATCTCCCAACCCTGACGTCATTCGATGGGCAGAGTCGCGAGGACAGCACGGTAACATCTCCTCCACGCTCAGCGACCCGTCCAGGAGCAACTCCTCTCTCGCCGATATCGAATAGCGCTTTTTCCGAGGCAGCGTCTGTAGAGGACAACCAAGATGAAGACGAGGACCCTTTCATGGTGGAGGACGTAGTCAGCGAAGATGAAGAGGACGAAGAGGAGCCAGCGCCTACGTCTCGACCATTACAGACCTCTAAATCGTATAGTCACCTCCCACGACATACTGCGACTGCGCTGTTTCCACCCTTCTATAACAGGCCTCCGACCCCGCTACCGCCGTCTCCATCATTGACCTCGCTACTTCGCCCCGCCTTCAGCCGCCCAACCTCGAGACCTACAACCCCAGACTCGTCGGATGTTGAAGGATATACTAGAGCAGGCTCGCATACCACAGGCACAAGCACACCCACGAACCTTGCGAGCTCGGCACGGCATGCGCCGACGGTACCCCGGGCCTCGCCGAAAGTCCCTACATACGAATACTATGGCTTCGCACTGTACCTGGGGAGCTCCGCTGCATTTCTGATGTACATCCTCTGGGCTTATGTACCAGCTCCGATGCTGCATCAGATGGGCATTCACTACTACCCGAACCGGTGGTGGGCGCTTGCGGTCCCATGCTGGCTGGTGGTGCTAGTCATCTACATCTACGTTGCCCTTGCAAGCTACAACACGCGCTACCTCACACTACCGCTGAGCAGCTGCGAGAACCTCGTCGATGAATGCGCACAGATAGCCGTTGTCGATCGCATGACTGGGCAGATAGTACGCGACCCGGTGCTAGTCACAGACAAGCTACACGACAAGGACAAGGAAAAAGGCACTAGAGCCAGTGCACCTCCCAGCCGACGAAGCTCTTTCTCGGCATATCAATTTAGCGCACAAGATGAGGTGGACTGGAAAGGCTTTTGGAGCACGGGAACAGATGCCGTGATGGATGTGCCAATTGGCGGCGTCTGCGAGATACTCTACGGCCGCGACAGATGAATAACGTATCGTCATTCTGACTACTACTTATTCAGCGCGACTGTCATTCTCGGCCAAAGATACCTTGTGCGCGGAAAAAGCTTGTCGCGGGCAGTGGGTCGCTCTAACCCCCACTTACACCTGCCCCTCCCGAACTGCGAGATTCGGAAAGAACCATGCTTGTCAGGCAAGCGCCCCGCTACATCATGAGCTGTTTACTCGTCGGATTGGGCGGATAGCTCCTGCTATCTAACTGCTGTAGCTTAATCCCGAGCTTGGTTTACTTACTCAGCGGGGCATGCAGCGAGATAGTTGGTATAAGTCCTTCCTGACGTCCGCCTTTACTCTTTCCCCATCCTACCTCTGCTCGTGAGAATCGCCGCCTTGCCCTGGGTTCAATTGCTTCACTCGCTTTCCTGAACAGCTTCCTTCGTTGACAAGCGTTCAATTGCCCACCATGAAGTCTGTCGTCGCGCTTTCCGCTCTCTCCATGCTCGCTGGTGCCGAGGCAGCTGAGACCGTTCTTGGAGCTTACATCTTCCACCGCCATGGCGACCGTACACCAAAGGCTCTTGCTCCTACCAACTTGACTGCTCTTGGTTACGAACAGGTCTACACATCCGGCCAGTACTACCGCTCACGTTACCTGTCTGGCGACTCCAAGATCCACGGCATCAACGAGGATGAAGTCAAGCTATCCCAGCTCCAGGTCCAAGCACCCGTCGACAATGTCCTTCAGAACTCAGCTATGGGTTTCCTCCAGGGACTCTACCCCCCTGTTCAGACGGTTCAGACTCTTGCCAATGGCCAGAGCGTACAAGCGCCAATGGATGGCTACCAGCTCATCCCAGTCAACACCATCGAGACCGGCTCGGGCTCTGAGGACAATGGCTGGCTGCAGGATGCGTCGAGCTGCCAGAACGCAAAGACCAGCTCAAACTCCTACTTCGACAGTGAGGCGTACAAGAACCTTGCGTCCAGCTCCAAGGACTTCTACTCTTCCATTGTTCCCTCAATGAATGGCGTGGTCAGCGATGAGCAGGTGTCTTTCAAGAACGCCTACGTCGGTATGTCTCGTCCCAATCCTCATGTACAAGCTAAACTAACATGAACAGTCTACGACACCATCCACGTAGCCGAGATCCACAACTCCAGCATTCCCAACTCCGACGCCCTGACCAACACCACCCTCACCCAACTCCGCACTCTCGCCGACGCCCACGAGTGGGGTCTCGCCTACAACGCCAGCGACAACATGCGCGCAGTCGCGGGTATGCAACTCGCAGGAGAAATCCTCGAGTACATGAACAACATCATCACCACCTCTGGCTCCAAGAAGTTCGGCATCCAGTTCGGCGCCTATGCGACCTTCATGTCCTTCTTCGGTCTCGCGAACTTGCAAAAGGTCAGCGACGACTTCACCGGCGTGGTCGACTACGCTAGCTCCATGGTCTTCGAGCTCTTCACCAACGCAAATATCGACTCTGGTTTCCCCAACGGAGATGATCTCCAGGTCCGTTTCCTGTTCCACAACGGCACGGCTAGCAACACCAGTGAACCCACCGTCTTTCCTCTCTTCGGCGGAAGCGAGAACGCCATTTCGTGGACTACCTTCCAGGATAAGCTGAATGAGTTTGCTATTACGACCACGGAGCAGTGGTGCACTAAGTGTGGTAACACTGCTGGTTCTTGCGCTGCGTTTGTCAAGGACAACGGCGCTACTACTGCTCAACAGAGTGGAAACGGCAGCAGCGATATCTCGCCTGCGGTTGGTGGTGTCATCGGTGCTTTTGTTACGTTGGCTGTTGTTTTGGGGTCCCTGGCCGCGCTTATGCTGGTTGGTGGATTCAGGCTTGTTAGCAAGAAGGCGCTGCAGAGGGGTGTTGCGCAGAGTAGTGTTGAGCCTAAGGCTTAGGGTCTGCTTGGGCGAGACGGCGTGTTGTATGGTAGTGAAGCCAAGGATGGAGAATTTCACATCAGTTTCTGGACGTGGTATGGTATGAAAAAGGAACGAACAAGAGGTGTCACAATGTGTATGAGATCAACGAATGAATGAGAACGCTGAAGGGTATATTACCAAAGTCTTAGTCTAGGTCCTTGAGGAGATAAATCGTCGGCATTGACTGTCTGTCTACATCTTGAAGAACCTAGGCTAAGCATTTGGCAATGTATTTTCCGTTCATCTCTTCATTCCACTGTATATTTGCAATACGGGTATAACATGTCCCAGATTCCTTTTACCCACCCTCCCAAACGCCAGCAAATGCATGAAGTCATCTATATCTCAACGCGAAGTGAAAAGAAGATCCCTCCTCCCTAGACCTTCAACACACTAAATCTATCCTGCGGCTTAACCTTCGGCGCGCCCAACCCCTTCCTCACCTCATCCAACTGCTCCATACCACTCTGCTGCTTCCCCTTCTTAACCCTCCTCCCACTCTTTCCGGCAGTATGGTGGCTCCCCAGGAAATCGTCCATGATACTATCGAAATCGCCCCGTAGCGGTGGTGCCTCACTACTCGACCACCCGCTCATACCACTCATCTTGCTCATGCCACTCATCTTTGACATACCACTGACCATGGAAGCAGAGTCGTCGTAGCCGTAGTCATCTTCAGGGAAACCATCGTCGTCAGCGTATTCTTCCTCGATTTTGTCGAAGCGCTGGTCGAGCAGTGTGAGGCCTTCTGTTCGGTGCAGCGCGGAGGAAGACATGGAGTACCCGGACGTGGATGTTTTGGCGCCTTTGCGCTTCTTGCGGCGGCCGCCTGCTGTTAGCGCTGAGGCGCCTGTTATGAAAGATTGGTTGTCCGTAGCGGCAGCGGCGCCGTTTCTAGGGTTACCCGGGGTTGGTTTAGCGGCTTTGACGTCTTGTTTGAACTTTTTGAATTCATCCAGGTACGCCATGTCTGCTGCGTCGGCGGGGGCGGGCGCTTCATCGGGAGCGGGGAGGGAAGATGGGTCTGTGGGGTCGGCTGAAGGTTTCTGAGCGCGCAGCTTGGGGGATGAGGCTTTGATTGTGTCGTCGGTTTCCCAACCTGGGTCTTCTTCCGAGAGGAAGCGGTCCATGGGGTCTCTGTCGTCGGTCTCGTCGTCGAAGAGGTCGGCGCTGTCCCATTCTCGTTGGTCGACTTCGAAACCGTCTTGGGCTAGTTCGTTGAAGATGTCCTCGTCGTCCTCGACGTAGGCTTCGTCTTCGAGCGCTTCGAGCACTTCGCGTAGGCGCGGGTCCATGTCTGGTTGGAAACCTTTGAGGGCATCGGGGATGTTCTGCTGGTCTTGGTAGGTTGTCTTGCGGACGAACTCTGAGGGCGCCATGTCTTCTCCGAATAATTCGCTCGCGCTGCTGATGTTGCTGCTCACGCTGAGATCGGCCTGGCTTCTGCTGTCACTCAGCGATGCGTCGCGCAGCATATCCGCCAAGTCCATCTTTTGCTTTCCCTTCTTCTCCGCCTTGGGCTCGATGAAGTAGGAATCGCCGCTGCCAGAGCCCAGGTCGCGCATGTGCTGCATGTAGTCGTACTCGGTGTCGTCGTAGTAGATGCCGTAGTTGGCGGCTTCACCCTCGTTCTTCCGTACTTGGGCGCCATATTCGCTTTCTAGTTCGCGTCTCGACTTGATCTTGCTGCGTCCCGTCGCGGCGGAGTATTGCGACGCACGCGAACTTCCTGCAGGCTCGTCGGTTTCGCGTTGGTTCGGTGCGGCCCTCTCGGCAAAGACCATCTGCGGGGCATCTTCGTCGTGGATTCGAGGGTCATTTTGGGCGCGGTGGACGAGACGGAAGTTGGTCGCGTTCTTCTTATCGCTGTCGCGGGGTTAGCGGGGTACTTCGAACGCGCATTCAGATTTCTCGACTCACATGAACTTTCGGCGAGGCATCTTGGCGGCTTATGTGAGAGTTGAGGACAAGTCGTATGGAAGTGGCGAGTGTGCTGTCGTGGAACTCTGGGGAAGGCGCGCTTACAAAAGGGTCTTCTCAGAAAAATAATTTAGCGAGGCAATCGGTGAATGACGTGGTGGGGCAACATCCGTCGCAACTTTCTCTTTCCACCCACCCCTCTATTTGGGCCAAAAACACCACAAACCACGCGACAGAACCACTTCCAACCGCAAATATGGTGCTCGCGAAATCCAAAAAGAGCGTCGGGCTGGGTAACAGCCTGATGAACGACAGGTTCAGCAAGGGAAAGGGCGACAATCTGCGCAAGGGCAACTTCAACGCCGGTATCGAGCGAACCGGTCAGAATGGCGAGAAGGTGTGTCATCCATACTACAACTTTGCTCTGGACGTCCGCGCACGCGTAGGAACATCGCGCATTGAGCGGCATCCGGTAGAGCACGCGACCAAGCCCATACTAACACCACCCAGTACATCACCAATGAGAAGAAGGAGGCGTCGTACATGAAGATGCGCTCCGTCACCGAACAAGGCGCCCTTGACGACTTCCTCTCCACAGCAGAGTTGGCCGGAACCGACTTCACCGCCGAGAAGATGAACAACGTCAAGATTATCCACAAGGACCAGAAGAACCCATACCTCCTCTCGCCGCTTGAGGAGCGCAACGTCACGAAGAAGCACAAGGAGAACAGAAACCGACTGACTGTACCGAGGCGACCTCACTGGGACAAAGACACTACACCACAAGAGTTGGACGAGAAAGAGAGGGCATCGTTGCTACAGTGGCGAAGAGGCTTGGCTGAGCTGCAAGAGAACAATGACCTCCTCCTCACACCGTTCGAGCGCAATCTCGAAGTCTGGAGGCAATTGTGGCGTGTTATTGAACGGTCAGATCTGGTTGTGCAGATTGTGGACGCCCGTAACCCGCTCATGTTCCGATCAGAGGATTTGGAGGACTACGTCAAAGAGGTGGACCCGAAGAAGAACAACCTGTTGCTGGTCAACAAGGCAGATATGATGACATTGGAGCAACGGAAAGCTTGGGCTGACTACTTCACCGAAGCTGGCATCAACTACAAGTTCTTCTCGGCTGAACTCGCCAAAGAGATGAACGAGGCTCGTGCTGAATTGGAGGCAAGCGACGACGAGTCGGACGATGCCGGCGACTCTGACGAGCTTGTGACTGATGAAGGCGAAGACTTTGAGGAAGAAGACGACAAGCTTGCAAAAGAAGCCAAGAAGATTGACCTGCAAGACAAGCAGGAAGAGAAGGAAAAGTGGGTGGACGAAGAGACTGTCGACGTACCGGGCGCAAGCCAAGCTGAGGCGGACGGCGACGAGCGCACGCGGATACTAACAACAGAGGACCTTGAAGCCCTGTTCCTCCAACATGCGCCTGATGTTGATACCGGACCAAATGGCGAGCCAAGAAAGACGTCGATTGGTCTTGTCGGTTACCCCAACGTCGGAAAGTCGTCCACGATTAACGCGCTGATTGGTGCAAAGAAGGTGTCGGTCTCTGCAACACCCGGAAAGACCAAGCACTTCCAGACAATCCATCTCAGCGACAAGGTCATGCTCTGCGATTGTCCTGGTCTAGTGTTCCCCAACTTCGCCACAACCAAAGCCGAGCTCGTGTGTGCTGGTGTGCTGCCGATCGACCAACTTCGCGAGTACACTGGTCCCGCGGGTCTTGTCGCACGTCGCATTCCGCAACCCTTCCTTGAAGCGCTTTACGGAATGAAGATTCATCCTCGACCGATGGAAGAAGGCGGGACTGGTATTCTGACATCCGAGGAAATTCTACGTGCTTATGCCATCGCCCGAGGATTCTCCACACAGGGTCTAGGTCAGCCAGACGAGTCTCGAGCGGCGCGATACATCCTTAAGGATTACGTCAAGGGCAAGATTCTCTTCTGCCACCCTCCACCCACCGACCCACCGCTAGACCCCAAGCACTTCAACCGCGAACTCTACGACGTCGACCATCTTCCCGCCAAGCGCCGACATCACCCTCTTGCCTCCCTCCCCGGCAACACCTCCCTCGCCGGTGCGCTAGATGATGACATGTCGCTGATGGACGACGAGCTCGACGCCGGCGTACCCGTCCAAGGAGAGAAGACACAACGCATGGACAAGCGTTTCTTCGGCCCCGGACAAGGTATGGGCAGAGTCAACCAACCCTTCCACTACAAGTACAGCGAGCAAGGCAAGGAGCTGAGTGGTAGGAAAGCCAAGATGGTTGCTGCGCTTGAGGCAGATGTTGACCCCACTGAGATGAAGATGAACAGCAAGAAGCACTTCAAGGCCAACAAGAGGAGGGCGAAGAAGGTGCGGTCTGAGTATGTTGATTAGATGTCGATGAGCATAAGCGAAAGAGGGAAAAGGGATGGAAGGTTATGAATGCATGATCGGCGTTTGGATTTGTGTCTTGGGATGATATACCGGGAATTCAATGCACAGAATATAAAAGTCATGTTATCAACAATAGTCCATGCTGTGGTGTTGCATACGGTTTATGTGATCGTTCTCATTTAAGATAGCTCGCTGGACTATGTCTGTTCAGGTGGTGGCTGTGGCGGAGAGCAGGCGCTGGGTCGCAACTTCACACAGATCCACCAAGTCATTGGTGCTATTTGCTGGAATCCACGCCAAGCCAAAACTTGCCTAATCGGGACCGCTGCCACATTTTCTTCGACACTTGGTACAAAAGTCGCCAGAACACGTGGGATTTAGATGATGCGCTGTAATGTTTTGAATGTCACTGCGATCCACGGTTTGAAGGGAAATTACCGAATTGGGACAGGGTCTGGGGGACCATGGGAGTGAATGTGTGATGTTCGTGGTACCTAGGTATGGTCAACCTCTTCACGTCGCGAGACCAAATCTTCCTCCCTCGCTGATTTGATCTTATCTCCTCTTTCCTGGTGTTCGGAGGGGAAGGGCGAGTTTTCATCGTCAAGGTATCGGCATGGTGACGGTACCAGACCGTTTCAGTCAAGAGGGTTTGCGTTCCAAGGTTGACAAGGCTGAGTATGCGGAACACCTACTCACCCAGCCAACGTACGTATGGTTTCGGAATTCGCCGATCGTGAAAACGTACTGCAGCTATGCCTCCCTGCACTGCAATTCCTAGCGCTGACGAGCTGGTCGGAAAGTAAGGCTGAGACGTAGCCTTTGCTTTGACATACTGACGGGACAATAAATGATTAGTACTGGGGGACTCCGTCTTGCACTGCAATTTCTAGCGCGGACGAGCTGCTGCGGGGTGTAAAAGGGGGCTGTGTGCATGATGGGCGGCAAGGGTATGACCAATGGTAAGTGCTGTTTGGTGTATCTGAGGCGTACATTGTAGATCCTCGAGCGCGGATACGTGAGGAGCGAATGCGTCTGCACTGCAATTTCTAGTGCGGAAGAACAGATAGAATGACAAGGCTGAGAGGACGAGGCTGTAGGATTCCAAGCATGATAAGCGAGCGATCTTGCACTGCAATCTTTAGCGTAAAAGAGCAGACAGTACACTTCCGAATGAGGCATCGAGCTCTTGAGCATTGGGACAGATTTGTGGTTTGATCATGAATCGCATTTTCTACTAAACACCAAAACATCTAGCCCATGTCTAAAATTGAACGCCCAAGAGTTGAGACACCACTTCATAAAGCGGTCCTCCAAAGAAAGAGAAGAAATCATCGGAAGACCCAGAATGAGCGAAGTGGAAATCCAAAGAAGCCCCTGCGAACAGTCCTCCTGTAGCTCCCATCCCCGTCCCCTGAAAAATTGTTGCATGCCTCGAAATGTGTGACCGATCTGTTTATGCGACGCTGGCGCAGTTGAGGGCGTTGACGTTGACGATACCCTGTTGGTGTTGCAGATTAGTATGAGTTGATGGAGGCGAGCGTGAAAGGGGTTGACTCACATCCTTTTGGTCACCGATGTCGCAGCAGCGGATGCTGCCATCGCAGCCGGGCTGCTGGACGCTGATAGGGAGAGTGACGCACTCAAGGGCGCCGACGAGCGCATCCTTGGAAGCGCAGCAGACTGCCCTCTCGTTTCCGCCCTTGCAGATGGTGTTTCCGTTGCCGTTGCCTTGGGGAATAGCGGAGACGGCGACAGCCAGGGAGAGGATGGTGATGAAGAACTGCATGTTGAAGTTGTTGTTGGGATCGAAAGAACGATTGGAAGTTGTGAGAGTGAGTGGTGTTGTGGAAGTGAAGATGCTTGTTGTAGTGATTGTTGTGATGAGCTGATGATTAGACTTGGAGTCGAGGATGTGAGGTCTTATATACACATCTTCGACGTGCTGAACATCGTGTCTCTTCTGCTCTGAGGTCTTCTTTCTTGCTTCTTTTTCGCGCTGGTCTCGTACAGTCCGGTGAGGATACAGGAGATCGTCCAATGGAACGTGCAAGAATGCCAGACCGACAGTTGCTGAGAGCATGTTGAGTGCCAAGCGCAAGCTTTCACGAGACCACTTTGTCTTTTGCATAGTGTCAGAAGCGTTGGAGTAGTAGGGTGAGGTACAACACACTGTAGCGAACCGTGCTTCGATGTTTCGCACATTCGGTACCTGATTCTCCTAAGGGTGCACTGGCCCCTCTAGCCTCATCAGGGAAAAGAACTACAGCGGATATGGTGATAGTCCGCAACCAGAGAGCGGTCAATTTGCTGCATTCTGGAGCTGTCTGTGTTAGTCGCTACTGTAAGTAATGGATCTACCCTGGGGTGGTGTGGTGGGGGTAGATGTCACGGTGGGGTGCAGCCGTTGTTGCCGCCTCCCGCATGCCACTCGGCTTCTGTGCTAAGCTCGATGAGGAATCGCCTTCCCACACCACGTACCTAGGCAGCGTCAACCTCATCGACCGCTTGAAAGAAGCAATCTTCGAAGTTTCTCGAGTGGCACGGGGGACTCAGCGAAACGACAGCCTCGTCGACCGGCCTCACCGACCGGTATCCCGATCGCCTTGGCGCCTTCCCGACCGCCTGAAAGAAGCAAAAGTCATCCAGTACAAGCGCATGTTTCCACGGTTGCCAGATGAACTTTTTATAGCTCTGAGACGACGTGCTATTGAGATCTGGACACATCTGGGAGCTATTGACGAGCATCGCAATTAAATCTACAACAGATGGCATTGTCCACCAGAGCCATCTGATGTAGACGTGCTCCTTCCAGATTAGCCTCTACCCCTGCACGACTGGCTAATCGACTTTCGGCTACCTCTGGGTGTCGATCACACATGGGAAATTCGTGGGGCCGCAAATTCCCATATTGAGATGTCAAACACAAGGGTGACTAGTGAATGAAAGATGTCTGGGCAGATAGATGACACTCCTCTAACAAGATGCACTATTTCGGGACTTCAACAAATATGGGAACAAAATCCAAGGCGCACTCTGTTCTCCGTTGAAAAGAAGCAAAGCTCTACGCTCGCTCACTGGACGACGCCACCAAACGGATGCTGTCTTCCGACGATTGTTCGGTCGCGCGCGTCGTTGGGAAAAGGACTGTAAGCGAAGGCTACCTGGACATGTTTCCGGTGAGTACATCTTTGCGGTGAGTGTCGTACTATTCTTCCACGTCACGCTCGACTTGATCTATCCACACTGTTTACTGCTAAAGCGTTCCCAATGCATACCTAGTACTCTGATAACGCATACCGACTGTCTCACGATTGAAGATCTGTCTTCGCACCGGCCCCAATGTCTTCCAAACGCCGATCTGAATCTGGCCGACCAATTCTCTCAGCACATCCACCTTGCCATTCCATTAGCAAAACATCATAAGCGCCCTTCGGATCATTCCGCTTCGATAGTGACTATTCGTCATATTGGTCTACCGGATGGAGTGTGGGACGTAATCTGACACTCTGCGGTACAATGGCTCTTGGATCTTGCACACCATCCGTCGGAAGAGCAACAATCGCGGAAGGCCGTTTCGCTACTTTGCAGCCATTCGTGCTATGTACGGAGCGTCAAGTTCGCTCTAGCTTGATCGCTCGGCAAATTTCTTCTCCTTCTGAACATGGTCTGCTTCAATTTGGCTGCTTGAGTACCAGATATTGGACGTGAATCCGACGAGGAACAAGATATCTGGGTCTTCGGCATCCTTGCATTTCGGTCCGAATGCCGCATCGAACCAAAGACACGCGCCCTCGGACCCCGACAGAGCGCGACCTTCGCATTCGAAAATCATCTCTCGTAAGCTTTGGGCGTATTGGGAGACCTTGACGATGAACTGCTCGATAGTGATGGCTTTCCCGTCGGAATTCTCGATGAGCAGAGGCGGTGGGGGTGGATTGTCATCGTTCCTCTCTCAGCACTCCCGAGCTTCGACCATGTCGAATGCTACACACATTCGTGAACGTGGTACTTCGGTAACCGCCTCGTCAGCTAGAGGGTGCTTTAGGTCTACCAACATCAATCGCCACATTGGCTCGCGATCTTCATCAGAATCGATGATCTGGACGGTAGACGATGGGGCGAGTAGGTTCCATCGTAGGCGGTCTAGAGCACTCGTGTGTAAGAGGCTCTCCTCCTCACGAGGCACCTCTTGAGGAATGAGGCGAAAGTTCCTACTTGCTTCGGCAAAATCTATCGACCCT
>Ga0265780_10003888_pt1 | contig 19464 bp, 15 predicted proteins | sample P1T30metagenome_FD_192432 | JGI IMG/M metagenome (GOLD analysis project Ga0265780, IMG submission 192432) | Plant litter microbial communities from East Loma Ridge, Irvine, California - P1 T30 | ecosystem: Environmental > Terrestrial > Plant litter > Unclassified | place: USA: California...
CAGTGATCTCCTCGTTCCGGGATAGTCTGGGGATGACTTCACGCATTTTCGACCAGCCCGTCAAGAATGTTTCTCGCTGCAAGTATGGCGTTACCACAACAAGAGTCAACGCCACAACCGCAGTTGTGTTCTCGAACTACAACTTGACTGACTCAGACGCCTTAGACCGCCCAATGAAAGAAGCAGTTGAGGGATCCCAAACCCCGGAGCACTCGGGAAAACTGCCTCTTACTTCTTATCGGCGGTATGCAAGATCCAACGTAGATGAAGAGCCATTCTTGTGGGAAATGTGAGTAGAAGTGCACAGCGTCGTTTTCCATTTCTGCAAGGACATCAACTGACAGATGCATTCCCAGAGCGAGGGCTACGTCAGCTGCTCCACCGTGCGTTCATCCTTGAGTGGAAGTGCTTGATAGCCTACCCGTGTTGTACTGACAGTTTTCTGCAGATTCTTTGGGCCCGCCCCCGTCGGCAACGACGGCATGCATCAAGACGGCGGTCTTAAGAACCCGAACACAACTGACATTCTCATTGCAGAAGGCAGCGCAATCTGGCACAGGACTCGAAACGACTACATACTCTCTTTGGGCACAGGAAAAGGTCCAGGAAAGGAGGCCACGAGCGCACCGCCGTCTGAAGGTAGGATTCGCAACGGTGTACTAGCCAGACTCTTGCACTGGTCTCAAGAAAAGCTGTTGTTAGCGCTCGATGCCGAGGACATCGATGAACGAGTACAGAGATCGCTGGACAAAGACGATGGCCCTAGATATTTCAGATGGAACCCTGAGTTTGGGGATGGACTTCCGAGATTAGACGGCATCAAAAGCATACATGATATGCGCGAACATGTGAAATCATATCCTTGCGACAAGATATTGACGGACGTGAAGATAGCCATGCTTGCCTCTTCATTCTTCTTCGAGCTCCGCCATTTGCCGAAGTACTGTAGCGATGGCTTCTACATGTGCGAGGGAACAATCCGAATCAGAGGGGACCCCAACCTCGTCCTTGAGCTTCTTGCTACTTCGAACAGCGAATGCGCCGAATTTATCAGAGGGGGCGAAGAGCTGGCTGAAGTTCAAATCATGGACAGCATTTGCCCGCAGTGCAAGCTGTTCAGCCAGCAGGTGCGATTCCGCGTTAGCGGCCATGACGACTGTCATGCCATATGTCTCAAGTTGGGGAGGGGCCGTGAGCATCGAATATCGGGATTTCCTCAGAACATTGCTTGGTTCTGCGAGCAACAGGGACTGTACGACGTCTTCTCGGCTCAACACTCTCCGCGGGCCAGCTGTCCTTGCCATGAGACCATGGAGCTGGCGGTGTTGGACAACCGGAAGCGGAAGATGTCTTCTCTACCGGGCCAGGTTCAATCTGCAAAAGATGTAATGGCGAAGAAGGTCAAGGCTAGGGAAAGCGACATGTGTGCCTCGCGGTTCTTCTGATAAGAGTGCGTTGCATGTCAAACTCTCCTCAGACAGCTTTGGCGGGTTCACGAATAAGGGAATACTGAAGCTAGCGCGAGATCGATGAAGCTGTGTACACTGAGCAAGAACCTGTTGGGAGCGTATCGTTGTTGTGCGGTACTTCTTTGACCGTTCGGCCGCTTTGTAATGTAAAGAGTCTTATGCATCCCGAAGGAAGTGAACCCCTCAAACCGACGTTTCTCATCCCATGGACTAATTGACGGTGTCGTTCCCGGCGTCTTTGGCATTTTATGCGTCGCTCCTAAGCTTGAAAGCGCACAAGTGTGCCTAATTTACTCGGTTCGACGTGACGACACACAACATAAGGCGTCTCCATATTTCGTCTAGTTAATGACACGAGGGCCCATGAGAGCTCGTTTATGGATTCCGCATCATGACGTCCGTGCTCGGCCTTCGTCCGCCGGTAACGCTCCTGGCTCCTGTATAAATACAGCAATCTCCCCCGTAGCATAGTTGGCTCTTCCAAACCACTAACCTATCACGATGGTTGACTTACCGAGGACTTACAAGGCTTGCGTCTACGACCAGCCGGGCAAAATCTCGACCAAGGCCGTCAGTCTCGACATGCCCGAGCCGGGTCCGGGCGAAGTTCTCGTCGACCTGTGAGCCTTGCGTGGAACACAAGGGCTTCGTCCGTCTACCTTGACTGACTCGATCATAGCACTCATTCAGGCGGGTGTCGGCAGAGTCGTCAAGTTTGGTCCTGGCGTTGAGCCTGGTGCCATCGAGCTCGGCGACCGAGTTGGCATCAAGTGGGTCAGTGGCATCTGTGGCTCGTGCCCGGCCTGCCTCGGCGGACACGACAGGCTATGCTTTGACTAGAGGATCAGCGGCTACTATACGCCCGGCCCTTCCCAGTAGAACGTCGTCGGCCCGACAAGCTTCATGACGCCGATACCGAAAGACTTGCTGAACTCTTCGTCGATCATCTCCAGGGCCACGAGGACGAGTTGGTAAAAGCGACAACTGACGGTCTCGGTGCACAAGCTGTGTTCATTGACGGCAGCCAGTTCTGCCTACGCCTCCGGCATGTCAATGTTGAGATTTGGCGGCGTTCTGGTGTGTGTGGGCATGCCGGACGGCGCACTCGAGCCAATCGCAACCACATACCCTCAACACATGGACCTCGCGAGTCTTGAACCAGCAGAATGACTAATTTCGTTACAGGTCGGGCGCGCGCTGACGATCATCGGTATGGTCGTCGGAGATCGTAAAGACGTCACCAAGGCCATGCAGCTCGCCGAGAGAGGAATCATCAAGACGCTTTTGACAAGGGCAAAGATGGAGGATCTGACGGATGTCTTCAGTAAGATGGAAGACGGCCTGTTGATTGGGAAGGTAGTACTAGAACTGGGTCTTGACTCGTAATCAGGCATTTTCAGAGACTCACGACGCGAGATCAGTACAAAACTCCAGTGGGGAAGCCACAGCCTACCGAGCGCGCGTGGTGGTGTCAGAGATGGGCACAATACATTGAATATTGCAATAATATTGATATTGACAATATGTTGTACAACACAACAATTTGGGGTTCAACTGTACAGCAACAATAATGAACCAACCAATATATTGTAGTATTCAATAATATTGCAATATTTGTCGATGCTCAATCACGTGACCTCAGGATGCCGGGATGGACTTCCCCAGATTTTATAAAGCTTGAGTGCTGTATAGACCCACTTCAGCCCTAAGCTCCGCGCGGCCCCGTCGCCGCGCCGGTTTATCGCACGCGGTCCGTGGCCTCCCGCGCATCTAGCCCAATTTGGACGCTCGCCGCACTCCTCTGGAGCCGACTTTCACTTTCCTGACTTTACATCTTTTTCATGACATTTACCTCCCACGCCCCACCAACACAATCATGAGCTCCCAAATCTCAAGTTTCTTCTCAAGCGCACCATCTACCGCACGGCTTGAAGTCCCTGAAGAGTTACAGCGCGCACACGACTTTGAAAGCACACGAAATGAAGCTGTATTGGAAGAAGAAGAAACCACCGAACCTGGATTGGAGATAAACCGCCTCCTAGGATACGAGCTATCGCGCGACCGAAATAAGCTTCGTTCATTCATCTGGTAGTACGGCTAGCGTCTGTTGAATGCCGAAGGCCATGAGCATTGGATCTGCCGCAATTGTCATACTTTACCTCCAAAACCGAAGAAGCCAAAAGGACACCTTTTGAAGACTACGGCACAGACCTCTGGGCCTATCTACCACCTGGGCGATAGTCATGGGGTTGTTGCGCTAGGAGCCACTCCAGTGGAGAGACCTCCTACGCCTTTAGTTGGTAGCCGGCAGGCTTCTATTACAGGCTTTACTTCGTCATCTGGAGTGCGCACTTCGGACGCGCCTTTCGATTACAACGTCTTCAAAGGTCTACTACTACAGTTGTTCACTACACGACCTGTTCCCCTGGCGCTCGTCGAAGACGATGCTTTCAGATCACTTCTCACCCACTGCCAGCCAGCTCTACATCACTGTATTCCTTCGCGGCGGAGCCTACGGCGTTACATCGATGCGCCCTACAACAGTAGTTTCGCAATCGTCGAAAGTTACCCCTTATTTGTGGGTCTCATCGTGTCGCCATTGGTGGCATTGTGTTGCACATTGCCGCTTGAGAACCAAGGACAAGACACAGTAACGTTACGACAAAGTCCTGAGCGCACCGTGCGTCACCGGGCAACATGCCGCCATCGCCGTTGCGGCCTGCTGCACCGATGACGCCGTCTCAGGGTTGAAGGTGAATGTGCACTAACGAAGAGTGCGCGAAGTTCTGCAGCTCGTGCGGTAAGTTAGATACTATACACAGACCAACAACGTGCGATGAGCCTTGTCCGGGAAGACGTCCAATATGAGCGCTCACCGTGCTCGATCAAGTTATTCTGCCGCCAATCTCACATGTTACAGTATCTCGCGTGATCAGTATTTACTTTAGTGTGCAAGTTTCGACAACTTCGATCTGGACTGATTTCACTGTAGCTTTGCGAGCGAACATCCTCATTCACCTCGACAGTTTGTTAGTCTGGTATAAATAGAGATGTAAAGACGCTTTTAGGCAAACCGCCATGCGTTTGACATAAGGAGCGTTTGTATAAGTCTTACCCCAAAAACGTTTTCCAGCGTTGTTCCGAGGATGACTGCTCAACCAACCTTCACAAAGCCCGGCGGTCCTCTCAGTGCGAATTATGGCACCTCGCGCCGAACGTTTCAAAGAACTCAACTATGCGATATGGTTCGGCCAGGCTCGCTGCGTGAGAGGAATATTGCTAGCCGCAGCGAACGCACCGCCACTACAGTCGGTGACAACATCCGAGCCTTCGGGGTGCAATATACGCCAAAAGCTACCCACGCAAGGCTTTCGTGCATAGTTGAAGGCCACTCAGACACATTCACTGTTCTAAAATCCTCGCCCGATGATAGCATGATAGCATGATAGCATCGGCATCGTTAGATGAGAAAGTCTTCTTGTAGGGTTCAAAGAGAGCGTCACGGCTTGGAGTATCAATGTGAGAGAGCCTATATCAGACTGACTATGACTCATCTCAGAACAGTGTTTACTGGCTATGGCTTGCTGCTATCAACTCGATCATTCGATTTCCTGCGCGGCCACGGAAACTTCGCCATCATGTTTGGGGGGTTGCCGTCCGACTTGATGATGAGGAGCTTTACAACAGGCAGTGACTCAAGAGGCCGAGCAGGTCGTTCCTGAGTAGATATAGTTGAAGGCTTCCAGATACCCTTTCATCTGGATAACAGCGGCGAAGACTACCAGGATGTGCATGAGTGAGTGAGAGCCGCACATGTCAAATCTTTCAGGCCACCGGCTTTCGGGAAACCGCATCTTTCGAATCGTGTGTATTAGAATCATGTTCTTTCCTATATGGGAAAGTGGGAGACTCACTGCATAAAGTACTGTTCCAGGTAGAAGACAGCCTATTTTTGCCACCAGAGTATAGGTGAAGGCTTTCTTTTTCATCAGGTCCAGCCCGAATATCCTAATCCCGTGAATCAAAGGCGCCAGAACGTACATCCCAGCCGCCACGAACGTTGAGGTTCGCATGAAGCGATACTTGTGGCCCTGGAGCTTAGGGTGGCTGTTCGTTATGACCGTCAATGCACCGCAAACCAAAACCTATAAGGCGATGAAGACGGTGTTAGCTCGGACTGTCAGTCTTCAGCAGGAATAGTCGATTGTAGTCGGATTAACTGACCATCGACCAGTGGATATTGCGCAACCTGTTTTCACACCAAAAGATTATGTTTACTCCCAAGACAATGTCCCCGGTTATGAAGATCCCTATACCAGCCATATCGAGTCGGTGACAGATACGCTCCACGGTGCGAGAGTGATTCATCAGAGTATGATAGAGAGCCGAAGATGCAAAGCAAATGGTTGCCGTCAGCCCGAAGCATGAGAAAGCCGCGAAATCGGTGCTAGTGACTCCAGAATGTTCACTAGCAAGGCACCGTAAAATATATCACTCGCCGAGGAGGAAGACAATGGCCGGAATGAGGTGAGAATAGATGTTGACCGTCTCGTTGTGAAGGTACCACCAACTGCGGAACGACTCCCGAACCGAGTCTGATATGTGCCGGTAACCACCAACAACCCATTCACTGTTGCCTTTTTGAAACCACAACGGCATCTTGTTGAACGAGAGAAGCTCTGGACATTCTGCTTCTCCCGACGCGGATCCGTTTTGGCGCGCCTTTGGCTCCTCTCGCGGGACTCGATGACGAAGAGCGGACGCCATTTGCTGTCGCACCTAGTGATTCGTAATATTTGAAGGTCCGTAGTTGAGAATGAATAGGAATAGAGATGAAGACTCGTATTGCCTCCTTGCTTGTTTTATACTGGCGTCTTACGAAGTTCCGACGCACGGGCCGATGTGTGAGGGTATTCGAGGATCTATACTTCACCTATCGATGACTATATCATACGTAGCCCAAAGTGTGAGCACCTCAACAAAAAATTCGCTAGCTCCACTGAGTCTAGACGTTGTATACGGACCTTTTATCTGTGGCCCTTGAGATTGGTGATCGGTTCTGCCACTCTAGTGACTTCTGGAACTCAACACTAAGTCGACTGAGTGTCACAAACGCCCGACGAGAGGTGCCTCGAAGCCAGTCAGGGGGTCGGCTATTTCCAAACGCTGATTCAACCCACATGACTTGCAAGGGAGTCAACGAAGGTACATATAGGCCGAGCAGTACGATTTACTTTGAGCACGAGTATCTCAAGAACCTTGCATACTTACGATACCAGTTCAGACCAGAGCAGCACGTTCTTGTCCTAAACACTAGTAACAGAAGCCTCCTGCCTCCGTGTTCGTATCGAGCTGGAAATCGATGGCCACGTTGAGATTACCCTCGTTCCGGGAATTTTGTGAAAGCATAGGACTACGTGGAGATGAGCGAAATGAGCGAGACACCGTCCCTTTGTTATCGAAAATCAGCACGAAACCTTCGCTAGAGGCACGGCCTGCTCGATATGATTGCGACACACGTAAGAAAACCGTCTTTGGTAGCCGCATTCATCGAGGGTATAGGAAGAATAAAGACCGCGAACCGAAACCATACAAGTGCGGCGTATGTAGCAAAGCTTTCAAACGGCGTACGGATAAAGATAGACACCTGAAAGTAACATGAATGTTTGGATAGCCGTTCCCAGAATTTCGCTGATTATTCTTAGGTACACGACACTAGCAATTTGAAGCCATATAAATGTGAGAATTGCAGCAAGCTATACAGTCGTGTTGACGTCTTGAAGCGGTAAGTTATTGATTACAAGTGATGAAAGACTAAGTTACTGCGGCGCTAACTCATGTGCAGACATCTTGACAAATGCCCGCAGAAGAGTGGTAACATATTTACGGAAGGTGAGAGTAATTTGTAGATCAGAAAGGCACCTGAGAAGATGTAAATTGTTGTATGAGAGTAGGGAACATCGTTCCATTTCTTTAGAGTCAAATCTTCGATCGATGAGAAACAAGAACACGTTGCCCCGAAAACAATTTTCCAATCTTCATACCTAATACAACAGACTTTTCCATAAAGAAGCATGAACGTAAAAATGCGTTCTACACCCTGTAAAGATCACATCGACCAACATCGATAGTGTATCGTTCACTGTGTGCTCTATATTATCGTAGTAGTTGATAATATCTCGCGTAGCGACTCCATAAGTTAACTTTAGTCAACTTACAGTAGGCGGATTCATTTCAATAACTTTCTTTTCAGCGTTGTTTCAATATTGCGCCGGGGGCGACCTCACCTCTCTATCTAAGTAATAAATTAGTATAAGAGGGATATAAGTCGATTAAGTTATCATGATAGGGGAGGGTCAGGATATAATAGGAGGCGGTTAGAAATAGTAGGTGATAGGGCTTAGAGATATAAGGGGAAGATAGGAAAGGTCTAAGTTATATGTATTTCGAGAATAAAACAGAAAGAGCTCTACGGAGGTCGACCCGACAAATCAGATGCCTTATATACTATAAGACAGATGGTTATGATACCTAGTGTCGGGGTGTGGGCGAAAGATGTCAGTATCGCCTTGTTGTATGCAAATTCTGCATCTGATAACGCTAATCCATATGGTTAGACCTGCGGTTGAAAGGATTATCAGTGATGATGACTATAGTTCTCTCATTCTTGTTAATCGAAGGGGACGATATCGCCAGTCGATAGTTGGAGCGTATACATCGTGATACTAGATTGAGTAATAGCACAATTGTCTTTCGTTGGAGTTTCGTTAGTATCATCTATAATGAAACACATGTACTTCCTTTATGTGTCGATGATGAAGGTTACACTCAGTCCCTACCCAACAGGGCTCCCTAACCAGATTTCACGCTAACAGGTACTTTCACTTTGCACACGCACCGCTCCACGACAACGCATTTTCTTTATTTATGGTGGATTGCAATAGCTTCTCCAAGACATTGCGCTCCCCTAGAGTATAATGACGCCCCATTTGATGCGCGTGTCGGTCGTGCAACTACTTCTCAAAGTGAGCGAGTCTCATCTGCCACTGAGCATAACACAAGGGAGAAGCGATCTTACACGCTACCAGCGCTTCGCACGTCGTCGAGATATGTAGACATTGCTACATTCTCCACGTCTCAACGGCAGACCTGCAGCCAGCAGGGTCTTGAACAGGTCATGGCGCGGGCTCCTTGCAGGGATCGCAATCATTCCTGCTGGTACCTCGAAGCGGGCGATCTGAGGGGCCGCGCGACCGAGATAGCCCGTTTGGCTGGCGGCCGGCGGGCTGAACCCCAGTTCTGAGCGCTACGAAGTACCGACCCACACTTTACGAACCCCTACAAAGTGCTTACTACTGTGTGCTACTGCCGTCCTACTCACATCTGGGTGCTCTTCTCGATGTCACGAAGCGCCTGAGGTCTGTTTGGAAAGCTCACGGCTCGACAAGTGGGCGCGGCGCAAGATGCGACCGATAGTCGGTCGTGCGGCTGAAACGTAACCGTCCACTCCAAGGCTCGTGGTACAGCCAATCCATGCTCAATCTATGCCGTTATCACATTCTAAATATGCACAAAAGATCGGAGAAGATGATGTGATGGGTCGCGAATAAAGAGAATGCGTGGCTGTAGAGTTGTGCACGACGAAAGACGAAGTACCTCCTAGCGCATAATCTGGACAGGGAACGCCCTCAGGTAGGGATTGAGTGTATCAGTTTTTTTTCGTATAGGAAGGGAACGCTTTTGTCCAAAAACTCAGTTGCAACAGTTGGATTCATTTCCGCACGTCTCATTTTCAAAACTAACGCTAGGTCGAGGAGACGCGCTATGGTACAGTACAGTAACAATGTATCTTCACTTCTATTTGTTGATCTCTGGTAGGAGAGAAGGCTCAAGCGCTGCTGGTACGACTGAACCCCCTTTAGGGTGAGGGGTCCTAGGAAACGAAAGGTTGCGACCAGCGGCTTTCGTCACTATCTGTTCGCATGCATGAGAAAAACTACATAAACAATGAGATGATACGGACGCAAATCGTGACTGGGCAATGCAACGGGCTGCTGCATGGCTGACACTGCATCACACCATATTTAATATCAGAGGCGCTAAAGATCCATCAACCTTTCATAGGCCACTTTGGTGTAGAGTAAAGTTCATTCGGTTCCATATCTTATAAGATTGAGTACTCAGCTAACGCAACGTGTGTCTCAAACAGACGCTCCTCTATATGCCACGACGTGTTGGTATGCTGCCGCAATTGAGAAACTTTTTCAGTGCTTTAAAGAGCTATTGACTTATAGTTGTTCCCAGTCGCTCTACTGACATAACGTTACTACGTCTTTGTCAGTTCACAACATCTTTGACGCGCTTATGGGTAAAGGAGGTCGAATTGCGTGTATCTTTGCGCCTATGAGTCTGACGGTAGCATCTTTTCTCGCTCTGACATTCTGCCAAATTTCAGGCTGGCACTCCAATCCTTTACTTGATCCGAACTTTCTGATGCATGCAGATTTTGGAAACCTCTCTGTCGCCACTTCAAATGGCTTTAAAGGTCGCTCAGAGCTCGCGGAAGCATTGTCCCTAGCATCGATGTCCGGCAAGTTGGAAGACACGTATCGTATCTATCTCTGGAACTATTGCAGCGGAGGTCGGAGTTCAGGCGAGGCAACGCATAGGGAAAGTCGTTGCAGTGAACGGCAGTCAAGCTTCATATTCGATCCCGTCGGAGTCTTCGGCCTAAACACCACTAGCTCAAGCAGACAGCCGGACAATAGCAACAAGACCAACAATACGATCGTGACTACCATTGATGCTGTCAAAGATGATCTGAAAAATCTCGAGACGAAGGTACTTGGGGGTGCCGCATCGAGAGCGCTGTCAATCTATCGACGTGTTGCGAGATGGAACTTCATTGCATACCAGTGTGCATTCTGGACGACTCTAGTCACGATAATCATCGGCCTTGTGGCCATCTGCAGCCGGTGGGGCAGCTTGTTCACTTGGATAACAGCAGTTGTCGGTTTTGATCATCCTCTAGTCCATGTCAAAAGGGTCCACACTTACGTTAGACTAGATTGCGTGCGCGTGCACCTTTCTATCTTCCCTTCTGTCAACGATACTTTTCTCTTCCTTGGCCGCTACACTCCGCACACTCCTCAGCCCTTTCGGCGTCAAAATCACCGTTGGTACACGTGCCTTCACGATCGCGTGGATCGCTTCTCTACTTTTGATCACCGCCACGTTGTTCTGGCTCGTTTCCGTGTGTTGCTGCTCTGGCCGCAGCAATCCTCATCACAAATCGAAAAGAGGCGGCCTCTGGAACGCGGAGCCGGATCTTACCAACGGTCATCGATGATTGGTAGCCGGCGACAGTAACGCTCCAACTATTTCAAAGTAGCAGCGAGTTGAAACCTTATAGATACTTAGTAGCTTTATAATATATAGTGTCTTTTCCTTTGTTCCGACTCTACTTAAGCGAGGAGACGTCTTATGTTTAAAGCCTTTTGCTTTACTCCATAGTAACGTTATACGCGTTCGCGCGTACGTCGATATACGCTAACCTTATGTCTCCGATAGATCTTATGATTTTATTATACCGAAAACCGCATATTAACTTCGGTTCTTACGTTCGTTTCGATACCTAATTATATACTATACTTCTAGATGTTAGCTATAACCGGTCGAATGTTCTAAATACTTCGTTTAATTATCTCATACGAGGAATCACTTCTCGAATCTCAATAACCGTATATATAGTAGTATAGATTCCTTATTATGATATATACTGTTATTTAGTTAGTCTAGCTTATTGTGAGGAAACACCAGTCACGTGACGGGAACTCTAGCCTTCCCGCACGTGACCCGCATGCGTAGCGCATGCGAATCCCACGGGATCCCCAGGCTTGGCACACAGTGCCTCAGAATGCTCTCCTCCGCCCCTACTTCCACTTAGACTCCTTAGGCAATCGTTGATAATCTACCTAAGAGATACTGTTCAGAACCCCTATCTACTACATCCTCACACTTATCTTAATATAACTCATCCTATAGTCAGCGCCGTTTACAGTGTTAATTCTAGCGCTTATATAGCGATCTAAAAGGCGCATATATCGACTTTGTAGAGCATGTATAAACTCTCTACAGTATAGAGCTTATAAGTTTTGTTTGTAGTAGGAAATCGCGTTATTAACAGCACTATATAGCTGCTCTAGTAGGCATATATATCGATTGTGTAAGACACATATAACGATTCTACGGAAAGCCACGCCGCTAGCTTATCCCGTGCCGCTCCGAAGATGACTATCACGTGTATCCCCGCGCAGCCGGCTTTTACGGTCGCGGATGACCATGGCGCCGCATCTTGCACACCCTCCAAAAAACTCAACTACATGACATGATTCGATCAAACTCGCTGCACGATAAAGACATCGCCGACATTGTTAGGTGTAGTTCCCGCACTGTTGCTAGAGTTCGCGCCAACGTTCGGGTATTTGGAGCCCCATGCGCGCCGAAGAATGCTGGCGGCCGACACTCGGGCATGCTTCCTCACGTCCTCAGCGCATTACTGGACCATCTCCTTACAAAGCCCGAGCTGTATTGTACTGTAGCCAGGATAGAGTGACTATCAGCGTTTGTGGGAAAGTGTGACACAGGCGGTGGCTCCGGCCTGGAGCTGCTTGGTCAGGCGGTCGATTTGGTAGCGCAAGGACCAGGCGCCGTACTGTTGAAAATCCGGCCCTTGGCTCGAGCGCTGGCGGAGTGGCCGAGGCTATAGACTTAAATTCAAGCAGTGCAAAGGTGTCACTGCCTTCTCTCCTCGGATTATCCCTCTTCCTTGCCCTGTCTTATACTTGCCCGCTTCTCGATCTCACCAGGAACGAGCCCAAGCAGCCGACCCACAAGTTTCCTACTGCCGTCTCTTTACATGGGCGTCAACGATTTAACCTATCTTACACTTTGGAGCCCGCTGGGTCGAGAGTCAAGTGCTACATTGTACCTGTATCTTACACCGTGTATTAATCTGCTCTACCTTCTGGAGGTAGGTCCCGTTCCACTCCTCTCCATAAGGATGTCAGCTGGTCACGAGCTGCACCTCGAAAAAGTAGATACATTCTGATCAGGCGGACAACTGTCCAACCTGACCTTCCCCTCGTCATCCAACCAGGCGCCGTCGTCGCTTATCAGTATGCTGTCCGTCTGTTTCGCAGTACTACAGATCTCGTCGGTGCTGATGCCGTACCCATCTCGTGGAATCCATACGATAGGCTTCCGAGCACTACCATACGACGGCACTGCTTCATCCGCACTCTCGTGTGTCTTGCCGAAGGTCAAGCCTTCTCGCTCGACGGAAGGAAGTCTACTCGATGTAGCTGGTGGCTGGCGTTTCGCCGCTCGGTGGTCCCTTTCGTACCTGGAAGCTTCGGGGATAGAACTTTCCCCAGGCCGCTCCAACACAAGAGACGTGCCTCTTCCGCCATCATCCGATCGTTTGCCCTGATCGTATTGATCTTCATTTCCCGATCGATTGGTAGCCAGAACGTCTCCGTAGAAACGTCCATAAACCGGTAGATACTCCGTGAGAGATTTGAATGTACGATTCATGAAGACTTGGTACGCGGCCGTCAGGGCCAGGACCACGATCATCGCGATGCCGTGAGGTACGCAAGTTAGACGGCCTTCGTCACCGACCGTCACGAAGAAGTGACCTATCAAGCAAACCTCCATGACATACAAGCCAGTGAAGAGCTGGTTGAGGGCTGCTACGAAGAAACGTCCGCCGGATTCGTAGTCGTAGCGGTAGACATAGAGCACGTTGTAGCGGTAGGCAACCCAGTAGAGGATGAACGCAAAGGACACAAAAGGCAAGACCAGCGGCGCTATCACGCTGAAAGCTATGCCGATCACCGCAATGTTCGTCAATGGCGGGAAAAGGCGGGCCCATTCGATACTGGCAAACCTGGCCTGCCTTTGCCATTTCTGACGCGGTGTGACGTCTCGGGAGTCGCTGATCATCTGGGCGCACAGGGTGACGGGCTGGAGTAGCGCGCTACTGGAGCCCGTCAGTGCCTTGACCAATACGTAGGACATGAAATAGTTCGCGGATCTGGGTAGCGTCTGCGCGAGTTGAGTCGGGACACTTTTAGGGCTCTCGGCGGCGTCAGAGATGAAGCCAACGAGGCCACCGGATATCGAGACAACTAGAAACATCTGATATGATCAGTTCGGTCACAAGAGCGGCACCACTAGCAGGCCCTACGACGGAATTACCTGTCTAGTACGAAGCATTACTGGGTGCTTCACTCACCTGTATGAACAAAAACAAGAAGTACCAGGTCTGCACCCCAAGCTCTCGGACGCTACCCGTTGGTGCGCCTTGGAATTGCATGAGATACCTGTAAACCACCGGGACCAAGACAAGGATGATTTGGAGGAAAGCAGGCGGCAGCACACCTTGGACGACGCTTTTGATGGTGCCTGGCCAATCCCTCAACCACGAGAGCCAGCTTACCTTGGAAGCAAGGGCGTCAAGATTGGCGAGGAATGAAGTGAAAGCGACCGGGACCGCGTACAGCACTATCAGGCCTGTGCTGGCGGACATTCCAAGGCACACTCGCATACAGCGTTGTCGCCAGCCAAGAGCCAGATTGTCCCAGATGATATCGTTTGGGTTCACATCCAGTATGCGAGGCGCCATGCAATGTGGCACACCGTGCACGACCGACTGGCACGCAAGGTGTGCTGCAATCTGATCGTTGAACCGCACGAAGGCATTACTTAGCAAAGGACGATCTTCGGGCTGGTCGCGAGTCGACAGTTCAATCTCTTGGTTGAGCTCTTGCAGCCGGTCACGGAGATGATGAATACGATCGACTTTCTTACCCAGTAAGGGCAAAGAAGGGAACCACGATAATGCGAGTACCGGCAGTCGGGCTGTTTCTCGGTCTTGGGGCTTCACGTAACGTCGCCAAGCAGCATCCGTGTCCCGGTTACTAGTGACTGTGCACAAAGTCGATCCGGGAGACCCTCCGTGACAAGAAGCGGCGACGCTATCTTGCTTCCCAAAGCCTAGCTTGGACCCACGCCGCAAAGGGCGATCCTCGAAGGGACGATCCTCCACCGGTTGGCTACGCACCCTTGAGCGACTGGCTCCCGCCTGACCAGTTCCTCTCTTGCCAAAAACGTCGAGCCAAATTCGTGGAGTCCAAATGCTGCGCTTGCGGCCACGATGTACGCCCGTGTGCTCAGACACGCACAAGGCGATGAGCCTTGTCTCCGCTAACTCGATCGCCTCCACGATCTGATCACGCGTTGAGAGCATAGAAGAAAGACTCCGTGTGTCTCTACTGATATGGATGTCTCTAACGCCACCCGGAAAGACGTCGAAGACTTTCTTGAGCTTCTCATATGTCAACAACGTTTTAGGGATGTTCGCCACCAGAATCGTGTTTGCCGAGGGCTGAGCTCTGTAGCTGCGGTCACTCGTATATCTCTGTTTCGCTTTGACATATGCGAGAGTCTCGTCATGGACCACATAACACACCCAAGCGACCACAAGGGTCCCCAGAGCCCAATGCAGCCAGAGTCTAACTGCGGCATGTCGCGGTGCCACGTTCGAGATCGAGAAGACGTCCAGGAATGCGGTTCGTGCATTGGTCCCAGAAAGACGGTTGATCGGTGCTAACACTGGAAGTAATACGGACGTGACTGGCAGGAAAACCCTCAACATCATGCGAAGATAGCGGAGGAAGAGGAATGCATCGAACCCACACTTCCGGATGATCCGATCATCTGTCGTCGACCACACAGGTCTCAGCCAAGCCAAAGGACCCTCTGGGGGTTGTTCGATGCATTGCTCGTCGGGTACCAGGTACGTCCGGGGCCGACTGTTGTATTCGCGGAGATGTCAGCCGTTATTCGGTCCATAATGATATCGTTTCTCACCCACTAAACTCTGGGAAACCGCGGACGGATGACGATGAAGAGTAAGGTTTGTATACTATACAAAACCAGGGCGTAGGCTACACCCGCGAGTAATGACTTCCACGTGAGACCTTCGCTTTCCAGGGCGGTGCCAGAATTACTCTTGAAGATTTCTTCTGCTGAGGGGGATTTGAGGGATACCGAAGTTGCGCTGTCCATGCTGAGACAGTATCCGGGACAGATGCAAAGTGATGTAGCGGAACAGGAAGGAGCATTCCACGGAGTCAAGTAGGCATGTTGATGGAGAGATGGAGAAACGCAGGTGTGCGAAATGGACGATAGGGGGTCGAAAAGGCACTCGAGGTAGCACGACCGGATAGTAGTACAGACTCCTTGAACATCTTCCCTTTCCCCATTTGTCAGTGTCAGTGAGATTGAGCGGGTCGTTTGAATAGAATGTGACTCGGCGAAAAGGTGGTGAGGCGACCAGGCGTCCCACTAAGTTGGACAATCGGTGTGCATCTTCAAGCTCCGCAACAGTCCGTCCGGATTTTGGAGATCTGACTGATGAACTGATGCAAATCTCCATCAGTCAGATGTATGATGCCCATGATCCTCATCAGTCAGTCCTTAAACATCATCAGTCAGATCGTCAGATATCTGATTAGTCTGATGAACCCTGTCTTTCTCCAGGTAATACTCGATAATCAGTGTTGTATTTGGTTGATAGTGTCGAAGGAGTATAACCCCAACCCTAACCCTAGCAAGCCTGACCAATGTGAGCATCGGACTCACTGCGCCAAGCCTTCCATCAGATCATCAGTCAGATCGCTATATCTGATGAAATTTAGGTCATCAGTCAGATAATCTGACTGATGAAGATAATCCTCATCAGATCAGATCACGATTTCTCACATCAGTCAGATTATCGGACTGTTGCGGAGCCTGTGCATCTTCGCTTTTGACTTAAGGTGGTGTCCTGAGGACGTCTTCCAGCTTCAAGGCAAGGGATCGTATGATTGGGAAACATGTACAGGAACAAGCATGTCGTGCTGTCCGATATTTATGTATACGTCCAAATATACGTCCAGGACGGTGGTTCGACGATGTGCTTGGAAAAAATTCCCAACTGACATCTGGCAGAGGGTGTACCCCAACCCTAACCCGAAGAAGCATCACTCTCCGCGGCTAAATCAAGCTGAGCACCTCCGAGCATCAATGCCAGCATTTCGAGTAAGGGATCACAACCATGGCGAAGCAACGACCATCAACCTTCTTCGTCACCGAGCTTTCGGTCAACAAAACCGTTGTGTCTTTGTTGGTCGAACACTCTCTCTAGCCCGAACCCGACAAAGCAAACAAGCTTAGACTTCTGATGCATCAAGCACACGAACTTTGCAGCTACTACACGTTCACGCCGCTGCAGGTAGAGCGCTTGCGGGTAAGACTACGACTTGAATGAGTGTAGAGGGGGTGAGGGTGGCTGTCCCCGCCGCCAGCGCGCCGTGTGCTCATCGCGGCTTGCAGTGGATGTCTAGAGACAGAAATGCAACGCTCCATCTCACGACGCTTCCACCAACGTACTACCACTCATCAACGAAAACCCCGGAAATGCTGGAACACGGAAACCATTCGACGTGTTCCCACCCGGCAGTCGCGCGCAGAGCCTAAAACATCACGCTCTACTCATTGTACGAATGCGGCGCACACCCCTATGCCTGAACTACTTGGGGGATATTTCGGACCGTCGAGGGAGATGTGTCAAAGGCAACCACAAAATTGTTGTTGAGGTTGACTACCGGTAGTGATACGGACCTTGTCAAGCCGTCCAACGCGCCACTCAGCCTCGCACGACTTTTAAGCCCTTGCTTCGCGTTTCCGTCATGGCCTTCTCTATACGACCCTTCTCTATACGAAAACCACATTCTGGGGAGTCCACCATATGCGGACGAGGGAAGAGAAGGATCACATCCCAGTGTGGAAAGAGTTGTCACGGTCCACTGTGGTGGAGGAACACTGAGGTACACACAGGCCAGTGGTGCATCAGGTTGGTGGAGTGTCACAGGCCAACCAGAAGAGGGGGATGCAGACTTGGTTCACAAGGATTCGTGAGCGCCTTGGCGAGGAGTACATCGGATCGCGTCTGCAAGATACGGTCGGCCTGTCTCGTGGAGACGCGTGGGCAACGTCGCAAAGCAGCGGCGAAACGGGGCGCTCGAGATTACCGGCTCTGAGGACTGTACCCTTCCAATAGACTTTGAGTATGGTCAAGGCGCTCCCGGAACAGTCCTAGAGTTTACCGAGCGCGCAGCGATCTACGTCAGAGCGACTAAGCGGTCTTCGATGGACATGCAATGTGCGCGCGTAGGACAAGTCAGCACTGCAGCCGGGCACGTGAACGGCGCAATCAGCTGTGTATAAAAGGATGTAAGTGCTTCAAGTATACAAGTATCCAATCAACCTCAATCCTCTTCTCCCTTCCTTGCACTCCCGCAGATTAGCTACCTCACGATTCCACATTGTGAATCTTTGAAGTCCGCTGACATGACTTCACGTACACCGATCAATAAGGGACCGATTAAGATGCAGGTGCCCTTTCGCGGAGCAGACAGCCGATCGCCATCTCATTCGCCCGACCACGAGGGGCCGCCCTTGCAGGAGGTGGTGAGTGAGATACGAGAACTCGTCGCTCGAAGTGTCACAAACGGCGATGCTTGCATCAAGTCGCTGAATGAATTCGGTACGAGTACTGCGAACTGGAACCGGCAGATTTTCGAGCAACACGTGTCCGACCAGATGCTACAACAAGAGTTGATTACCACAACACAGAAGCTCGTCAATGCGCGGGTCGCCTTGCAGCAGGAAACAGCTACCTGCGACGCTCTCCGACAAGCAGTCGCGACCGAGAGAGACAAGACAAACGAGATGGCTATCCAATTAAGGATATATACAGACGCAAATCTGGGCTTCGTGAAAGTTGTCTCGGAGTTGAGCCAGGCGCTGTACAACCTCACCGCCCTCAAAACATTCGCAAGCAGAGGATCCAACACTCCAGATGGTACGTTCTGAAGAGCTGCTCGTGCTTCGCACCGCAAACGGTGGCATCTTCATTACACGGTGTGTGGGAAACGGTGGTGCATCAGGAGTACCCCAGAAACATTTGATCAAGCAACAGTGGATAGATACCGGTGAAACCTAATGCTGAACCGCCTGTTTTGGTTTCCCGTTTGCCATGTCGCCAGAGGAGGAGACACCGCTGAGACCTGTACGTGTCTTGCGGACGTGCCGTCCAGCTGCCTGCCATCAATCTCTTCGTACTCTACAGAGGAGTGTGTTGAGACAACCAACTGGTCGCCAGAGGTCGCGATTGCGAGCATTCTGACAGCGGTGACGCTACAACACGAACATGCGGTAAGTCATCGATCAGGACCAGGACGACAGGTCGGCTATCTCGGTGGTTGAGGGGGTCACAGAAGACACCAGGCAAGGTATTACGAACGTTTCATCCTCGGTGCCTGGCCATCGAGGGGGAGGGGTTCGGGTAGCTGGAACAGCTACCCATACCAAACCATCTCAACCTTCCAAAGTCGAAATCTTCCGACCTTATATTAATCCATCCCAGAGACGTCCTACTGTCCTTGCAAAGACGCCACCGTAAAGACACAACTCTGAAGGCATATCGCTACTCAAGATGAACCCCCCGCCAGCAGAAATAATGCTACCTCCTCCCGCCAGGCTGCCCTCCCACCATGGTGCACTCCTTAACGAATACCCTTTTCATCAGCAGTCCTCCGAAAAACCTCAGGCTAACAGCAGTCTGCTAAAGAGGAGTAAGTTCGCCGCATAGACTCGTGTGACCCGACTACACCTTACTGTCGCTAACGCTAACTCGGCCCAGGACATCAACAGATTCATGGCATCGAAATCGAACGACCAGCCAAGCGTCCTAGAGCGGGTACCCAAGGGCTAGTTCGTCCGCCCACGCCTTTTCCTCGAAGCTCCGTGGACCGCCCACGGTTACTAACTCCTGGTGACGAGAGCGGGGCGACGACCACATCAGCCACTGCTACGACGATGTCGG
>Ga0265780_10003889_pt1 | contig 19461 bp, 30 predicted proteins | sample P1T30metagenome_FD_192432 | JGI IMG/M metagenome (GOLD analysis project Ga0265780, IMG submission 192432) | Plant litter microbial communities from East Loma Ridge, Irvine, California - P1 T30 | ecosystem: Environmental > Terrestrial > Plant litter > Unclassified | place: USA: California...
ATCTTAATCCGCCGGTATCTTATCAGCTTCCATGACGTCGTCTCACAAATCAACCATTAATCATCCATAATTTCAGTTCGTCACGAAACAGTGCAGGCTGTCCTTGTCGTGATAAGGTTCAAGGCGAAGGCACAAATTGCCGAGCCAGGATCGATCAAGCATGACAAGCAATGGACAGAAACCGACGATCTCGGATTTGCTCAAATTACCATTAAATGACCGAAGGGGTATGTTCATGTGTGTGAATGCAATGAGGAGGCGAGCTGATGGCGTAGAAATAGCATTCAACTTACTCTGGTCACTTCCTCGTCATGGTACGTTCTCTCTTTACTGATCTGTAGTCGCAGGGTATCAGCTAATGAATAGAGGTCATTGAAGCGACAAAGAGGGTAGCATCGATGATGCAGAAAGACATACTCGGGGTGAGTCGTCTACAGGTCGCGAGTTTGGTTGGGGCTCATGAAAGTGCCTTCCTATTGAGATTTCAAGCTTGGTAGTATCTTACCTTGATGTTGAGGATTTATTATCCTGCGCCTTGGTCAGCAAAGACTGGAATAGGATATTCAATGACCAAGGTACGTTCCGCGCCTCACACCATGAAATGGCGATCTATAGCTGACGACCAGGAATATGGGCTTCCCGATGTCTATCCCACCAACCACCCCTCAAACCCGCCAAATCAACATGGGACGATATCAAGACCCACGCTCAACTTATGTATACACCTTCGAACCCTATTCCCGAAGACCTAAATCCCGAGTTCATAGATGATGAATTAGATGATCGGGATATGCCCGGTATTCACCCTCAATCTAGTTTGAATGCCGTAGCCTCTCTCCGAGGTGGATTTGCAGGAGTCAGGCAGAGTGTCTGGGAGAGAACTGGGTTGGCTTCACTTCCGATATTTACTTCTTCGCCTGTCAAACAACCACCACCCGATACTATTCCAGCGGAGCAAGAGGATCCGCCTATCTCTTCTTATCTGTCTATTTCCGAGAATTCAGCGACGCCAGAAGTAAATTACAAACACCTTTACCTCACCCATCGTTTAGTCTCGCGCAGGATACGGTCAGAAGAGGCCAGACCGATGATTGTTGACGCTATTACCTCAATTGAATCAGGTGGATTGTCAGGTCATACGGAAGCTATATACTCCCTCTCCCTCTTCCGACACAATCTTACCTTCAACATAGACAATGAATCAGACACGACGTACAATCTACTCCAAGATAATGTTGGACAAAATAGACATGGTGGAAGCACAGTCAGCGGCAGGGACTGGTTGGTTTCGGGATCAAGAGATAAGACATTAAGGCTTTGGCAACTAGACACACCCAGACCGAGGGTTGTGAAAGTCTTCATGGGCGGTCACGAGGGATCGGTTCTATCGACTTTCGTCGTCAAGCTCAAAACACCCATTCCAGCCTCACCCGACGAAAGGGAGAAAGTAGTAATAATATCAGGCGGGAGTGATGGGAAAATCTGTCGATGGGATATTGAGGGTGATGGAAGGGTGGAGAATGAGGTGATGGCTCACACGAGTTCTGTATTATGTGTGAAAGGAGATGAGGAGAGGATAGTGAGCTGCTCAAAAGGTCTGTCTGGCCGCCTTTCCCGTGTACGGAATGAGCTGACGAACAGATCGTACGATCAAAGTCCTGGACATGAACACTTTCCAGATACTGCTTACCATCGGGGATGGCGAGCCAGAGAGACATAGAGGGGCTATTAATGAAGTCGGTCTATCGAAGAATTACATGTAAGCCAGCTTCTCAATCCCTCAATGTCGTACTGACATACAGAATATCCGCTTCAGGAGACCGTTCAATCAGACTATGGTGTATCAAAACCGGTACCCATTTATATACCCTCGATTCAGCCCATCCTCGTGGTATCGCTTCCCTCGACTTCCTCCCTTCTCCGAAAAGCGGGGTCATAGTGGGTACAATAGCCACCGGATCTTCAGATGCTACTGTCCGACTATGTTCCCTGGTCTCCACTCCTCAATCGCTTGAAGGTGGTCTACAAGATCTATCCATATCTACCGAGACCGAGACCGAGACCGGGATGGAAGGACGGGAGGTAATGATAGAAGAAGGACCAGTTTGTTGGACCGATTGCGTTTGTCCACCTGCTATTCGAAAAGTAAACTCTACACATTGTATGAGGTGTTCGAATAGAGGTCATACAGCTCTAGTCCGAACATTGTGTTTGAATGGAGATCTGTTGATTTCAGGGGGATACGACGGGACAGTGAAGGTAAGTCTACATTCGTTTTATATCTACTTCATCATACCTCGACTCTTCGACTGCGTCATATATCACAACAAGATGTGGAGTAGCTGATCCTAGATATGGGATAGAACAAGTGGTAAACTCCTCAACGACCTGATAGGAGCTCGAACAGGACGTGTATTCGCAGTAACAGCCGATTCAACCCGAGTAATCAGTACAGGCTTAGATTGTAGAATCAATATCTGGAATTTCGCCCATGGTCTCGATACTTCATTTATAGAACCATAACAACACCACGCATCTATGTCACGCATGCCTACTTGTATTGCTGAGTCTAAATGCATGACCTGAGCAGACTATGACTATGACTATTACTATGACTATCGGCCGTCAAACGCCGGGGGCTGGAATGTGACAAATTGACCGGTTAACGCTAAGTTTACTATCCGGCATTGTATTCTCTAGTCACGGTCATTGGCTTGGTATTCCACGAGTGCTGTCAGAAACTGTCTATTGCATATATAGACTGCTTATAGGTATAGCTGGTCTTGTATACATATATTGCATAAACATAATCGAGGTATAGGTCTTGTATACATATATAGTATAGACCGAATCGAATCACACATTCAATACTAGCGTCAGAAGTCCTGGCCCCATCCCCACACACACATCCCTTTGTCCCGACTGCCCTTCAATGCTACCTCTGCGATCTAGAACTATACGTCCTACTTTCAGAATGGTATGTTATTCTTATACAGTAAGGGACGAGCTCACTAGTAGGTAACACAATCCAGGACTCAAGGGAAACAGATCCATACTTCCAAACCCGCTCGATCAGATAAACCCCTCTACGCCAGTCAATCCACAACCCCCCATCTCCCCGTTCCAACTTTATCAAGTACTTTCTCAAAATACATCGAAACCATCCAACCTCATCAATCGTCTTCCGAACATGCTAAATCAAAGGAATTAGTCGATAAATTCCTCAAAGACCCTTTATCAAAGACTTTACAAGAGAGATTGGAAAAGAGGGCTCAGGAGAAAGATAGTTGGTTGTCTGAATGGTGGAATGAAGCTGCTTATATGGGATATAGAGGACGGATTATACCGAATGTCTCGTACTTTTATACTCATAAGCGTGGCCTTGGGAAAGGGCAGAGTCAGGAAGATAGAGCTGCGGAATTGGTTAGAGCGACTGTAGAGTTCAAGAAGCTTGTTGACAGGTGTGTTTTGTTGATTCATCTCTCGACCATCCAAGATTTGAGGATCAGACTGACGATAGCGAACGACTAGAGCCAGAGAAAGGCAAAGCCGGACCATTATGTATGGCCTCTTACAAATACCTGTGAGTCCTCTCTTGTCCCGTGGATACGGAATATCAAAGTCAGGTGCTGATGACAGATTCAACGCAGTTCGAGTACCCACCTCTCCAGCAGATATCCCACTAGCCTACCCAGCCGATACCCACCACATCATCGTTGTCAGGAATAACCGATATTTCATGGTCGACACGAAAGGCCGAGGCAAGAAAGAGCTCGCACAGGCATTCAAAGAAGTCAAGAGAATGGCAGATGGGACTCCAGGAGAAGGGATTGGAGTTCTCTGTGCGGATGATCGAGATGTCTGGGCAGAAGTATGTTGGTCCATGTTCTTGAGTTGTGTAGGAGCTGATGGAAGTTCCGACGAGCTTTGATGGATCACTCGCCTAACAATACCGCTGCGATTCAAGCTCTTGAATCGGCAATTTTGCTTGTTTCGCTTGATGATTATTCCCCATCAACAGATGATGAGAGAGCATGGTCGTACTGGTCTGGGGGACTTGATCGAAGTGCGGCTTCGGGACATGGCAAGAACAGGTGGTTTGACAAACACGAGATTATCGTTGATGAGTCTGGAGAATCTGGATTCAATGGTGAACGTAAGCTGTATCCACATTCGATGACGACAAGCTAATGGTAGACTCGATGCTTGACGGAACGCCCACTTTGCGTATGAACGAATTCATGTTGGCAGGTATTGAAAAGGGTCAAATCCCCTTGGAGCTCCCCGAAGCAGAAAAGAACAATACACCAATGCCATCGCCTCACGAAGTCGTTTTCGAGATGGATCACAAGTTGAAGTCGGCAGTTGCAAAATCTTACCAAGGTTTCGGTGAAGAAATGGCTCAGCAGGATCTCAAGGTCAGTCAATCCAAGTCATGTCGATTCCGATTCGACCGATCAGAATTGGATCGAGAAGAATGGAGCTAAACGGTAGATGATCAAATTCGAGGGATACGGTAAAAACGTAATGAAAGCTCATAAAGCTTCTCCTGACGCTTGGGCCCAAATGGTCAAACAACTCGCATTCTACCGCCTCAATAATCGTCCTCCTGTAGTTTACGAATCATGTCAAACTCGAAAATTCTTATTGGGCAGAACAGAGGTCATTCGATCAAGTTCGCCCGAATCAAAAGCGTTCTGTGAATCTATGATCTCCACTTCGTCATCTGATCAAGAGAGGGAGAAGAAATTTAGAGAGGCTGTTAGGCGACATATCCAGTATTCCACCTGGGCTGCGGATGGTCAGGGGGTGGATCGACATATGTTTGGATTGAAGAAATTGTTGAAGGATGGCGAAAAGATGCCGGAGGTGTTTACGGAAGGAGTTCATGGAAAGAGCAGTCATTGGGAATTGAGTACTAGTCAATTGTCTAGTAATTACCTGGAAGGATGGGGTTACGGAGAGGGTGAGTCTTTTCCCGTTACATCTGCTCTCATCTCCCCCTTCTTCTTGTCACCATCGGTCGTCTTCGAATCACTTGCACCGCTCCGATGCTTTCAGAATCCCACCTACTCGTCTCTGTTGCCTTGTTCACTCGCCTTGTCATCTCATTCAGACCCTCGGGAAACGAACTGACAACCAGTGGTGGAAGACGGCTACGGTCTCTCGTACGCTATTCACGACGATCACATTAGATGGTGCATCACTACCAAGAACAATGATGCTGAGAAATTCGGCAAGGCACTAGTAGAAGCAGCTGAGGAATTGAAGAGCGTGATGGATCGAGCCAAGGCCGCTGGTGGGCAGTGAGCGATCAGAAATTGGCGCGGCTTCCATGATACGAGGCGGAGGAAGTAGAGAGTGGCTATTGAGGAATAGTAGAGCATTGCTTACAATTGCATGAATAAGAATCGGTCAATCCTTACACATTCCATATCTTCTTAGATTATCTCTTGATGTCAAATTTGATCTCCCAACGAACCAATGGTGCAGAGACCGAGCCAGCTAGTCCCCCCATGCCAGCTAGTCCCGCATGACCCATGTAAGGATGGATGCTCCCAGTCGCGGAGTGTCGTAGAAGAATAATGCATGATGCTGATACAACAGTTTTGGTGCGATGCCGATATGAATTCTCCATTCTCCCCTTCTCTCCTCGTCCTGTATTCCGATCCTGATGGCTGCGTGGACCTAACGGCCTTTACTAGCTTGAGCAAGAAGGTGATTGATCTATCATCAGCACCTATCTCATATATACCTGTTTTGTCCAAGGCATAGATGATCGGAAAAGAGACTCACACTACTCTTACTAGCCTTGACACCACCTTTACTTCAAGCCATACAAGTATGTAGTGCTTTCGCAGCATTCGAACAAGCTTCATTCGCGCGCATATCACCTGTAGTTGCGAAACATGCTAATAGAGATGATAGTGCGGGTAGACATGGGGGAGGGACCGTTTCTGATAATCAGCTCTTGCTCCTTCGTCATTTCCTCCTTCCCCTTTCCTTCTTGCTCTTCGCCCCCTTGCGTGCCATGCTCTGATCGTGTATAATGAACTTACCTCTCTTAGGCTTTACCTTGAACCTAACCATTATTGCTAGTGCAGTTGAATTAACGATGGATTGAATGGCGGAAAAAGTAGGAATATACCTTATTCAATCCGACCGTTATCGATCGTGTGTGGATTAAGGAATTCTGTCAATCGTTCTTAGGAGCCAACGTTTTACTGTTCAGTAAGCCTTCATCACGCATAGGGACTCAAGACTCTGTCTTAGCAAGCGCATGCAAGCCACAGCCTGGTAACATCTCGTATAACAATCTCTATACTTTGGCTACGGCGTCGTGTCGACGAGGACGCTTACTCTGTATGTCCTGGAGTCCTCTAGGCGAATCGGCTGGGAATTCGATCACAAACACAAGGGATATATGATGGTATAGACAAAGCAAACAATAACGAGAACATACGGCGGATACATAAAAACGTATACTGATATAAAAAGGTTTACACGCCTTCATGAATCTCCGCAGCCTGGACCCGCAATTCTGTGTCGGAGTCTGAACGGGGTTTGTCGAAATTCTTTGTGGTCTTGATCTCGGTTGCTCGAGATTCACTGGCTGCGCTCTCGGGTTGAAATACGGTGGAATCCGCCTGGCTGTGACTGCGTGGCGGTGAAGCGGGAGGCAGAGGGCGAAGCTCCAATGACGGTCCCTCGGGGTTCGTGATAGTGACGGATCTGGAACGGCTTCTGGGCTCGGGCCCATAAACAAGAGCCGCTGCCAAAACGAGACCGATGCCGCCCACAGTCACACACGCAATGCCCCAAGGCGGAAATTCTCTTTTGTTGGCCGTATGGTCCGAACCGCGTTCCTCCAGCTCAGCACTAGTATAAGTTAGCCTTTGACGGAATCGCTGGAAAGTGAGGCTCACTCACCCAAGAGTAGCGCTCCGAGTCGCGATGATTCCAGGTGCGAGGATGGAATCGATTGCGTCTGGCTGATCTTCTTGACTAACGACCTCGATTTCAGGAAGGCTGATGTAATCGTTTACATTCCATGGGTCAGAACTTGGGTCTGGGCGAGTCTGCACTACCGACGGGCTCGGGTCCCAGGGCACGCCGACTGACCCTCCAGTTGTCGCTGCATTACGATTCGTAGTATAGCTTGGACCGCCTTTGGAGGACGTATCAAAAGCATCGATCGTCGAAGTGGCGGAAGGGGATGTAGCTAGATCGGTAGGAATAAGTGGCATGTTGTGATAGATCGATCAGATATGAGTAAGGTGATATGTGAGGAAGGCGGTTGGTGTTATGGTATGAGGTACGATGTGAGAGGAGAATGCAGGGCCTTGGATTGCCCATGTACTAATATATACGCTCCGGTCTGAGGCTGATACATCACTGGAAGAGCGTCAAAAGAGGACATGAAAGGTTTGCATTCAGAGGCAAAACATGGAGCTTAACCTGGAGGGATGCATTGTGGAAGGGACCTGATACTGTGCCGCCTCGTCCATGGGGCGCAGTGGCGATTATCAACGCGACATTTCCCGTTTCAACAACTGAGCAGGTTGCCACCATGGACAACAGCCATTACATTTGAAGAACGTCACGCGGTGCTGAAAGTGTACTCTCTGGAGACGCTCACGAGAGACTACTATTAAAGGCGGCCATGGAAACGGGACTGTGCACAGAGGGTTGTGTATAGCGTCGGGTCAGGCTCCCAAAATTACTAGGTTCGGAGAGAGGAGCTAGACATCCGACAAAGGAAAATGTACACGTACATACTGGGAGAGACTCTGCAGGACAACAAGACGGGGGCCACCATATCTTGCGATAGCACCAACTCGGTCAAACCATACTAGCAGCTACAACGGGCCTGACCCCTTCTATTCCGTCCGCCGAAGTACGCGTACTGGCTACACGCGACTTGAACGCATCTGTACATAAATCCGGCCACGCTGCCTCAATTATGGCCTCTCGATCATTTGTACTGGAACCGGGCGGGAACTCTTTGAGCTCCTGAGGTGGTTCCCGCGCTTCCGTGTCTGTTCTCCCAAACCCCAGTCTCTGCCCGATCGTCCTGGAGGACATGCTCCACTTAAGTGATTTTGGCCAACCATAACTTCTTGATCTTGATTCGGTGGCGGAGGCAGACTGCGATCGTGGACCGACCGAGGAGGCGGTGTAAGCGATGAGACCGAAGGACCCGACAATTGTCACGCCGAGAGCCGCACCAAATACGATGCTTTCACGGGTCGTCATGGGCTCCCTGTCCGGGTCAGGCGGAACTCGTCGGAAGAGCCGTGATCTTTGTCCCATCAGTACTGCCTTGCGTAACATATATTTGTATGAAGATCATCATTCACTGAATAAGCGCGCCGTCCGATCCAATTACCGTAAGGCCAGAATTGGAGTCTGGCTCGCTGTCTGGCGCAATGCTAGGAACAGTGATGGTCGGCGTAGCGTGGCTGGCGGTCGTCTCATCCATGTTTTGGCTCACCTCGTCGGGGAGGAATGTCTTGATTGTTGGTTGGGAACTTCCCCATGCCGTCCCCGCAGACGCTCCGGCTGAATAGATATCGTTCTGCTTTACCCCTCGACGTGAGCCTTCAACCGTTGATGGATAATCAACGGGTCCGGAAACATCGTAACGAGTCTAGGAGAGATCGAATGCTGGTGCCATAGTGTAAGAGATAGTCGGTGATATGTAAGGATCGCGATTCAGAAGATCAATCGCTTATAGCGATGGGTTGTAGTAGAAGGTGGAAGAAATAGAGATCTTTTGGGCTTACCAATCCGTATATACCTGATTACGGACGAGCCTGGGATGTATCAGTGCCTCGTCAAAGGAAAGTATGAATGGTTCGCTACCAGGAAGCAGGGTGGCAAGGGGCACTGCGGGATGGATAGTAAAGGAAGCCAGCCAGTTGAGGTATGAGCTTTCATCTTGGTGGGATCGCCTGAGTATCCGGCCAGTGTCCGGGGGAGACATCGCTTGTGCGAATCGCACATCAAGTGTAGAGGAGATACAGAGCTCCTTCAGTACCCGACGCCTGTAGTGATCACTTCTTGACGAAACATAATTTGGCAGTATTTTCTCAACTCGCATCTTCATACAGGTACATTCAATTCTTCAACGGCCAGCTAATTATCATTCTCCATTACCTACAAAACATCCTCTCCTCTCCACACTCCTGGCTGACCACCACAGCGCATCCCACCGGGCCCGATCTACAAAGCCGCTTTCCTCGCTCCTCCAACAGTCCCAACCCCTTCCAAGTGAATCATCAAATCACTAGTCAGGAACTCAGATGGCCATTGTTGCTTGACTTGTCCCTGCATGTATTCACTTGCGATTTGGACGTGTTCAGCTTTAATTCCAGGGAGAGAAGCGACTTTCTTTCCTTCCTCCTCGAAGATGGGGGCTAGGTAAGATGGATCGATCGATTTGCTTGTGTCCTGCTGGTCAGCTCTTGATCAACTATGTATGGGGTAGTATACTCACAGCGGTCTTTTGAGCGTATTTGACCCATTGCCATAATTGGACCCTGGCGATTTCGGCAGTTGCAGCGTCTTCCTATTTGATCAGTATCTGCTGAGACTTTCTCTCACTACAGAGGAGCGAGAAGGGACATGGATTGCGGGTATCGGAGAAGGTGTTATGTAGGGCCGCCGAAACAAAGCAGGTAGAAGGAGACATACCATGAGATGGTTGATCGGTACACAACCATTACCAGAGATCCAAGCTGCGCAGTACGATAAAGCCCTTTTCCACATCAGCTTTCCTCCCAATGAAGGACCGAAGGTAGCTTACGCTGATACGTTATCCCTGACTCCCTGTTCTGTGATTTTTCCAGGTACTTTCGGATCGGCGAGTTGTTTATCCGTAACAACCACATCTTCTCTTCTGACGTGATACTGATCCATGAGCTTCCTATACTCAACTATCATCCCATCGAGATCAGAAACGGGAGTATTCAGGAGACCAAGAGAGCGTGAGAGGAAGAAGACAACGACATACCTGATTAGGACCCTTCATGTGTTCATCGAATACATCCATCGCAATCTTGATTAAAGCGGGATGAGCGACCCAAGTACCATCATGTCCAGCAGTGACCTCCCTCTCCTTATCGGCGCGTACTTTATTCATTGCCGTATCGTTCTTGGCGGGGTCATTCTTGATTGGGATTTGGGCAGACATTCCTCCCATTGCTGCTACTTTTCGCCTACTTGTCAGCTGAGCGACGGGGGGATCTAGCAGAGGATCGAGGATTGAGGAGATGGCCATTACGGCGGAAAGCTGGAGAGGAGTCGAGATCTAAGGTCAGACAAGGGAAGACTCACTTGTGGCAGGTCTGAATAAGTAGTTGAACATAGGCCGACATGAATGGGACAGTCATTGTGACATCGGATCTATCGGGCAAGACGGCATTCTTGTTTCCCCTCTGTCTCTTGATACTGATCGTCGGTGTTCGTTCCTCCCGTCATATCCAGAGGAAATGATGAAACGTACAAGGAGAAGATATAATCCCATCGTCCACAATTCAACCCACTTGAATGTTCTTTCAATTCATACAAGATCTCTTCCATCTGGAAAGCAGCAGGTAGAGTCTCAATCAAAACAGTGCCTCTAATACATCCCTGCTTCACTCCCAACTTGCTCGTGGAGAGGTTGAAGACATCATTCCATAGTCGTGCTTCCAGGTAATGTTCCATTTTGGGTAGGTAGAAATAAGGTCCAGAACCCCTTTTGATGAGTTCGGCTGCATTGTTGAAGAAGTAGAGACCGAAATCGAATAGAGAACCCGAGATGGGTTGACCGTCAATCAACATTCGAGGTTCTGTAAGGTGCCATCCTCGAGGTCTGGTATCAGCTGGCCGAAGGATATCGAGCTCGAATTGAGTACGTACCGAACGAGGAGAACGGCGGGTTTCTCGATAAGTTTATATTCCTTACCATTGCTGGTAAAGTCGATCTCTCGCCTATTTCTTCGTCAGCAGGTTCCTCAGCAGGATAGTCCAGCGAGAAGTAGACATACCTGATAGCATCATGTAGATTCTTCTGACCATTCAAGCAATTAGCCCATGTTGGAGAAGTGGAATCTGACCATTAGCGCTATCCCTATACTACTCTACGAAGCTCACCTTCGAGATCAGCCATGAAGGTCTTTGCACCAGAATTAAGGGCATTAATGACCATCTTCCTATCGGTTGGACCGGTGATTTCTACCCTGTATACATCAGATTCGCCCTGCACCGTGAAAGTAGACAACTTACCTCCTGTCCTCTAGTCCAGGGGCTGGTGGAGCACAAGACCAAGCTAAGTTCTTCCTAATCCCCTCCGTCTCTTTGGGAAACGATAGTGTCTTGCCCTTATCATCAGCTATCTCCAATTCCGTGAGATCTGGCTCTCCAACGAAGAGGCAAATGCGTTGGTGAGACGCGAGAAGGAACATACATTATCAAGATCCTCCTGAACCTTTGTCCTATTCTCCAACAACTCTTTCCTTCTCCCATCAAACGTCCTGTGCAAGATCGCTAGGAATTCAATGGCCTCTGTCGAGATAATCTGCTCTGTCCCTTTAGGTGGGGATAGAGTGAAATGTACGCCTTTAGGTAGTTCGGGCATTATGTATCTAGTGTCGAGCTATGATAGATGGTAAAGTGGTCCACTCGAGTCGGGTTACTTGAGTAGTTATATACCGAGTTGAACGGAATACGGATAACGATATTTCCAAGGGTTTAGATCTAATTTCCAACGATAGGGGACAATCGGGTCTCCGCATACTCCGCCGGTAACCTTTTACCGGTGGAGGTTAGAGTGGGTAGGATGTCATCGATTATAGAGGTACAATATGCAGACGCCGTTCATTAGCTTAGGCTTTGTCGGACTCTTATGTCCGTAGTCCGTGAAGCAAGTGATATAAGACAGTGGAGGCTATGCATATGACTACAACATCATCGACTGATTCTACCTAGGATCGATAACCTGTGCTTTCCTCACTTCTAATTTCCCAAATCTCTTTTCCTTTGCCGTATCAAGCGACGTCCCGAATTCATCCATCAATGGAGCTAAGATCCTCAATTCCGTCTCCAGATCCAACGTCCCATTCTCAGCAGCTAGATGTACACCATACAAACTAGCTTTAAATCCAGCAGTGTGGCTCTGGTAGTCTTTGAGCCCCGACTGAGCTAGTACGAGATTATCCAATAACGCTTCGATATCCTTAGCGACGGTGTTGACAAGTTTTAGGTCTCTTTTGACCACTTTGGACCTGGGTACATCACCTCCATTGATGTAATGTCCTACTTGATCTTGAACCCTTTTCCAGGCTGGTACAGAGGATATTTCATTATTGAGATCATGCGATATTTCCGTCAAATGATACGTAATTGCTTTGGATTGATCGAGGGCGTTTTGGGCGATAAAGACCGCATGTTCGACACGAGAGATGAGTTCGTCAAGTTTAGGATCGAGACGGGCGAGAGTATTGTCAAATCGGCGAGCTAAGGTGATACTGGTCTCTGCACGGTCGGGGGGATCAAGTAGTTGATGCGACATCAGCTGACCAGCCAAGTCGTTGTACTGATATCAGCTCTGATTCTGGGTAGCAACTCACCTCGAGATGGAGATTTCCGAATGTTGTTACGGTCATGCTATCGATCTTTCTCATTTCGTCGTGTAGACTCTTCGACGCGTCGCCGAGCTGCATTGTCAACTGAGCTTCAAGCATTGAGTCAGGCAACATACCTCGAAGAGCTGTTTACCCAGAACATTCCGATCATCGAGTTTTGATTCAACGGTAACTGCAACCCCATGTTTCCAGATCCTGCCATAAGTTTCCACTCCTTATCTCGACGAAGCCTACGGGGCCAACGGAAATTAGACTCACTCGATATGCTCAAAGACATCCGCCTTACTCCCCAACGTACTGATACTTTCGAAGATAGTCCTCGCACTTCGACTCTCCTGGGTTAATGCCCAAGCAATCTGTGCTTCTCCAATTTTCGGTTTCTCCACTTTCTTTACTTTCCAAAATGGCTTGGCAGTATCTTCTCCATTATTCAGTAGAGATGCTTGACATCCAATACCTAGCAGTGCGCATGACCCAGTAGCGAGTCCGGAGAGGGGTAAAGATAAAGCCGCGATTCCTCTTCCTACGTCCAGGTCGCTAGGTGCGGATAGATTGAGAGACTCCCATGAGGGCAAAGGTATCGACCATCCTCCTAGCGGTCTCAGGATGATACCAATAGTGCGAAGCAGGAAGGTCGGTAAGCGGGGAAGAAGGTAGTATATGATGGTACAATATGTGATATAGGCGAATGAAACTATGATTCCTCCCAGGAGGAGGTACGGCTTGATTGGTGATATAATCCAGTCGATTATCGAGAACGCTATACGTATAGTCGAGAAGAATAATCCGAATGCTTTCCGTAAAGGCGAGGGCGGTCGCGCAGGGACAGGTTTATCCCGTGGTCGAGGTTAGGGAGGTGGTATTGCTTTTCGAGGTATACGGCGACGAGGAGAAGGGGCAGCACGAGAGGTGGTGCGTGATTTCACAGGGGACGATGTTCGACTAATGGATGATGCCATACTGTCTGTATCCGCTCGTTTCGATTTCTTCGGAGTCAGTGACGACATCTCTTCTTCTGAATCTGTCACCAGATCCTCCCAATCCTCCTTTTTCGACCGAGCACTGGATTTGGTGATCCCACTAGGACCAGATTTCGGTGTGAGAGGGTCTGAGCTGCTGTGTCCCGACATGCAGTGGTATACGACGAGTGGTATAATAGCAGTGGAATGGTAGTATCAGTGACGTAATTGGGGTACATGATGATTATTGTTATTGACAAGTTGCCACCGCCAGAACACAGCGGCGATGACCGCTTCACATGATAATTGTGTTCCTGCCAGGGGAATGGGTCCTTATCAGTCACTCAATTTAGGGTAATAAGGTGCTATGCATCGCAGTCAGACAGGCTGCGAGAAAGTGTTTGCCCGAGCGAAGCCAAGTCCATCATTCTTGATCACTGGTTGAGACAGCTGTATCTTGCGTATCACCGGCATTTAAGCTGAAACGACGATCAATCCAGCACACACAGTGACGCCATACACTCTTTTTCCCATACCTTAAACTCGTCCTTTGTACTTCGTCAAATTAGCTTCTGGACCGTATGATCATTCGACAACAGATTCATGCCCATATGCACTTCTCCTTCTGCAACTAGGTTACAATCTCACTAGTGAGTAATCTGCTCCCGTCTATCGACTTCGCGTCAAGTTACGTGACCTGACAATAATCTAGTGCTGAATCCTACACTTCCAACACTCCTCACCTCCGCTTCATCCCTCGTATCCACCACTCCACCCTCTGAAGCTCGATCTCCTCTTAATCCACACGACGGAGCTCCTCTATCTGGGCAAGGTACGCTTATACCGCCAAAATACGCGAAAGCCAGTAGCGTTAATACGCGACCACACATTGTTCAAATTCCAAGTCAATTGCTCGACGCGCCTGCGAGAGCCGCTATGAATTTACCCAATGGGAGTACGGCGCATGGTCAGGCAAGAGCCGTAAGGGGGAGTAGTACTACGCCGGAATACGAGTTTGGGGCTGAAAGTGGTCAGCTAGGAGCGAAATATGAGAGAGGGGATGATAATGAGGGTGTACCGCTCCTATCGCCAACACCGATGAGACCAGGTCAGAACCGACCCGCTTTATCACGATCATCCTCAGCGGCTTCCACCTCTTCCAACCGAGGCATCCTGCGAAGGATCTTCATAGATAGAGCAACAACCCCTTCACAGCATTTATCACGCCCAACATTCCCACCACCTTCCTCATCAACATACTCTCCCATCCCCCATCGACCTCTGACATTACTCAGTAAAGTCAATTTATTCATTAATCAGACAATATCAATTTTCCTCTCGACCTTCTTTCTCGTATTCGTCGTAGCATGGGCGCTGGGTTCTGAGATGAGTAGGATATTACCGAGGTGGTTGAAAGGTGGAGAGAGCAAGAAATTCCCTTGGGATGACGAGAAGTATTGGAAGAAGGAAGGGAGAAAGATCAGCAAAGAGCCAAGGGATTATGCTCGGCAGATTGGGATGGATATTGAGAATCAGACGGTCGAGACTGAAGATGGATATTTCTTGAGGTGAGTCGAGTGTTTGGTCGTTCGTCCTTCTGCGACTTCTTTCATCATCACTCCCGTCTCTGCCAAATAGGCCTTGGGTATATTGGCCACATACGCTCCCACACTGCTCTCGCAAATATACACTACCAGATGTGGACTTGACTGATTATCAGGATGCACCGCGTAATCGACCCAGAAGCAACAACCCACGCCGACGGACGAGGTAAGTCCATATCCCTGACTACTCCACCTCGAACTCGGACCAAGGGTCAATCTTACAATTGTCAATGGGGCCCTCCTCCGTCCTGACCATCGAGCCCTCACCCACTAACCTCGTGCTGGGACCCATTCCTTCCTCGGAATGACGTTCGAGCTGATATACAGGCGGTTTCCCAGTCCTAATCCTCCACGGTCTCTTCCAATCCTCAGGTTCATTCGTCACATCCGAAGACCGCTCACTAGCATTCTGGCTAGCTAAGCAAGGTGGATATCAAGTTTATCTAGGCAATACACGGGGGATATTCGATATGGGACATAGGAATTTCGGGAGGAATGATCCTAGATTCTGGGGTGAGTTCGGGTACTGCTAGTCTAGGAGCGCGATACTGATTGCAGATTGGACGATTCGTGAATTGGCCATGTACGATTTACCTGCTCTTGTTGAACATGTCTGTCAGGAAACTGGATATGATAAGGTATGTCCTTCCTCAACTCGATATCGCCAGACATACGCATACCGTCGTTCCTAGCGCGAACTGAACTGATGATAGATCGCATTCATCGGACACTCGCAAGGGAACGGTCTAGCATTCATCTCCCTATCTCTAGGAATGTGTCCATCCCTAGGCAAAAAGCTATCTGTCTTCATTGCCCTAGCTCCAGCAGTCTATGCTGGACCGTTGACTACTGGGTTCCCATTCACCGCATTGAACAGGATAGAATGGAGTACTTGGAAAAGGTTCTTTGGTGTACTTGATTTCATACCCCTCATGAGATGGGCATATAATTACTGTCCCGCCAAGATCTTTGTGAGTTGGATCGAACTTATAATGCGGTCGCTGATAAAAGGCAATGTTGGGGTAGTAAGTTGATCGGATCTGGGACTGGGCTAAGTCGAGAAAGGGTAGCTGATGGGTAGTATCATGTTTGCTTTCCTATTCTCATGGACTGATACCAACTGGTATGTTCCTCTCTCTACACCCCTTCCACTCCCTATCCACTTCGTTCTTGAGGCTGTCACTCGCATTGCTGGAAGATATTGGATGGCGGAGTGATCAAAACTGACACATAGGCTCCGAAGACGAAAAACGAAAATGTTTAGATTTACACCAACGCCAGTCAGTTCAGCTAGTATTTTCTGGTATGTTTCTTCCATCTTCCTATTCGTATGGTCTCCTCCCCCGTCCGATCACCTTCAGCCCCACCCCCGGCCCCACATTAAGCTTCTCCCTATTTTCATGATACGACAATCATCCGTCAACGTCATGCAACCCTCTATATCCTGAGCTAACCATCAACCCTCATTCTGCTTCGTTTCGCACAGATAGCTAACTACCAGGTGGTGCGGTAAAGGTGGTTTCGCAGATCGGAAATGTACCCTCGACGATACTCTCGACAGATGGTTCGATAATCGTTTCCCCCCATTATCAATATATCATGGTGGAAGGGATTACCTTGTTCTTGCTGAACCGCTTATTGAACGGATGAAAATGAAGGAGAAGGATGTTAATGTGATTAAAGTTACGAAATTGGATTTGTCAGAGGTATGTTCTTTTTCATTGTATCTCTATCACTGCTTCCTGGTTTCTTTCACTTCCTCATTCTACCCTCTCATCCCCTACACTCTGTTCTTTCCACCATCCGATTCTCTTTTCGCGTCGAGTATGACGCAGATGCCCCTCACTCGTCTTGTATTCCTTGCTCGGGCGCTGACAACCAGCACTGCGATTTCTACTGGGCAGCAGAAGCCGTCGAATGGGCCTACACCTCAATGCTTGATGATATCGAGTCTACCCGATCTAAATACCCTGGGGAGGAAGGAGAGGAGAGGGACGAGACGCAGACTGAGACCGAGTTCAGGATGGATGTTCAGCATGAGTCTTAGGGAGTGTATTATATATTAAGATATTATGAGGTATGGTCGGACACTGGTATGGATACACATGGATCGGACTAGATTTACAATAGACACGCTTTTGTTATGTAATCGTATTATCACAGCATACCGTTTGATGGATCATCATACATCAAACCATAATTTACAGCAAACCTTAATTTAGGTCCTCAGTGATGCTTTCGTCTTTACAGATGACCTCTGTAGCACTCGATATCGAGGCCTTTGAGTTCCAAATTCCACTGCTGTCTTTCCCGACAGGCCTGAAATAGCGCCGGATTAGATAAATCCGGCCCGAGCCGCCGGTTGAGGTGATGCGGGATATGTGTCCTGATATGAAACCAATTGAGCAATCACTACATCCATGTAACGTCGCGCATCATTCGTTATGCCCAGTAAGTACACCAAGGAATATTGATATAAGCTTATACCTATCAGAAGCCTGCGTAAGTGAACCTCGTCACCTGACGTCAGTGTTTTCGGGAAATCACATCGTGGCGTGATTATCTAGATTACGAGCTGAAAGCAAGGACGCATGTTACCATCGGAAAGTAAGATGTGACGGTATCGAAGGTGAGGAATGCACAAGATGTCTTGCAAATGGACTTCAATGCCACCATGATGGTCGTCGGAAATCAAAGATTGGCCGCATTGACGAGTAAGCTGGAAAGATGAGAAATACCGGTTGTTGCTCATCCTTCAGCCAGGTTAAATCGTTAGTCTCTGAACTTGGACGACTTCGCGGTCAAATGGAGACGATGCAGCGGAAACTAGACTCTCTTCCTGACTTGCCGGTAAATTCACTGGCTTCGTCATCTACTCGCCGTGATCCGCATTCAGCATCGACTTTCCCTCTCGGGCCAGACAGAAACGGTCGTGATCAATTATTTCGAGCCGAAGTCTGTGTACCGTCCCGTCGAATCCCAAAGGGATCTGAAGTCTTCGTCTCCGACAACTCATGTCTGCCGGAACCTCGGGAACATGACGGTTTTGAGGACGATCCCCTGGAGGAGCTGGCAACCATGGCACCGTTGAGAAAGATGGTCACTGATGCTGAGACGGTGCCGAGATCGATATCGATGAGGCATGGCTCGTACCAAGTAAGTCCGCTGAGTATCGCATCTGAAGGTGGTAAAAGCTCGAGCCATCCTGTAGATGATGATACGGCACGGCTCCCCGACGACCCAATAAACATGGGTATTCTCAGTGAAGCGCGAGGCCGTATACTACTAGAAACGTAGGTGCTAGAATCCGTAGCATGCCACAGGATGAGATGAACTGACATGAGGTCAGATACTATCAGCAAAGCCACCAGTCCTTGCCTATTCTTGATCCTCTGTTTGATACATGGGACAGGCAAGTTTCGATCCGCAATCCGACATCATCGCTGATTAAGTCAGTGTGCGGTCCCGATCTTCACTACTCTTCAGTGCTCTGTTATTTGTCGGATTGATCGTAGAAGGAAAAGGCGGTAGGTCTTGATATATCGATATCATGATATCGTCGCTCCTTCACTGAACATTCAGCTCCGGCGCGAGACGAACAGCGGAATCTTCGATCGCATATCATGTCCCTAGGTATGCACTGCGCTCAGCATTGAGACAGAGCTGATCCTTCTTGTAGCAGCGACCGAGATACTTGTTCCCTCCAGCCCTAATACGTCGGGCGTAGAAGGCATTCAGGCGCTTCGTGAGTCGGGAAGACGTGTGAAAGCTCATTCATCAGTCATCCTCTCTGGTTGGGGCCAGGCCGGCTGGAGATTCAGTGGACAAGCCTTTAGGCTAGGGTACGTGTAAGTATTTGAACTAGCTTATATTAAGACTGGAGGCGCAGCTCCACCGATGTCTGCCTACCTTAATGTATATCGACAACGACTCGGACGACGTCGATCCAGGAGATATTGCGGGAGAACAGGCCAAAGTGATAGGAGCAAGATTATGGCTTGCAGTAAGTCCAAATATAGCTTCACGACACCATGACCGAGACTGACTTGGTCGACAGATTTGCAAAATGGAATACGAGTAAGTCCTCACCTTGAAATTGGTTGAAGGGGATAGGCGACTCATATGGTAGGATGGCGTTCAACTATTGTCGGCCACTACTGCTAGGTGACGATCCAAGTGTTTCTCTTGGCCGTCGTTTTCTGCAACATCCCATGAGCATGGCAACCGATGCTCGTCTGGTCTCTTCTGTCGAGCTGCTAAGCGGTAGAA
>Ga0265780_10003890_pt1 | contig 19452 bp, 14 predicted proteins | sample P1T30metagenome_FD_192432 | JGI IMG/M metagenome (GOLD analysis project Ga0265780, IMG submission 192432) | Plant litter microbial communities from East Loma Ridge, Irvine, California - P1 T30 | ecosystem: Environmental > Terrestrial > Plant litter > Unclassified | place: USA: California...
GCCGATCGAGATCGTGGCGGTGTCGGCGCGGGACCGCAGCAAGGATCGTGGCGTCGATATTTCGCGCTTCGAGTGGGTCGACGACACGACCGAACTCGCCGCGCGCGAGGTCGACGTGGTGGTCGAGTTGGTCGGCGGCTCGGATGGCCCTGCCCTCACGCTGGCGCGCCGCACGCTGGCGGCGGGCAAGGGCTTCGTCACCGCCAACAAGGCGATGATCGCGCATCACGGTCTGGAACTCGCCGCCGCTGCCGAACAGGCCAGTGCGGCGCTGAAATTCGAAGCGGCGGTCGCGGGCGGCATCCCTGTTATCAAGGGCTTACGCGAGGGCGCCGCGGCCAACGCGATCGGTCGCGTGTACGGTATCCTCAACGGAACCTGCAATTTCATCCTGTCGAAGATGGAAGCGGAAGGCCGCGACTTCGCCGATGTCCTCGCCGAGGCGCAGGCGCTTGGCTATGCCGAGGCCGACCCGACCTTCGACATCGACGGCATAGACGCCGCGCACAAGCTGTCGATCCTCGCCAGCATCGCGTTCGGCACGCAGCCGGCGTTCGGCGACGTGGCGGCGAGCGGCATCCGGCACGTGTTGGCGGCAGACATCGCCGAGGCGGCGGCGCTCGGATACCGGGTACGGCTGCTCGGCGTGGCGGATCACGGCGCGGGCGGGCTGTTCCAGCGCGTGCATCCGCATCTCGTGCCGGTCAGCCACCCGCTCGCGCATGTGACCGGCGCGACCAATGCGGTAGTGGCGGAAGGCAATTACGTCGGCCGGCTGCTGTTCCAGGGCGCCGGCGCAGGCGACGGCCCGACCGCAAGCGCGGTGGTGGCCGACCTCATCGACATCGCGCGCGGCGAGTTCGGGCCTGCGTTCGCGATGCCATCCTCGGCGCTCACGGCACAGGCGGCAGCTGATTCCGGCGAGCGGCGCGGGCGCTCCTACGTGCGCTTTGCAGTGGCGGACAAGGTGGGCGTGCTGGCGGAAATTGCTGCGGCGATGCGCGACGCCGGCGTCTCGATCGAGAGCTTGATCCAGCGCGGCGCGAATGCCGACGGCAGCGTGCTGGTGGCGATCGTCACGCATGAGGCCCCCGAACGCGCGGTGGCGCAGGCGCTGGAACGGCTACGGGGGTCGCAAAGCCTCACCGATCAGCCGCTCTGGATGCACATTCTGGAGTGACGCGCTACGGTGCGAGCTGCCGTTCGCCCGCTACGGAAACGCCGTTCGCACCAACAGTCGCCTTCGCCCCCGCCGAGCCGCAACCGACGAGGAAGACGGACTTTTCTTGGCAATTGTCGGTCTTGGCGAAGAGGCGTTCACGCTCGGCGGGCACGCCTTCGTACATCGGGTTGCCGGGATCGTGGACGACGAGCGGCGCGCGGTAGCGATCGGCGGTTCGCCGGCCGCAGACCACCACATCGTCGCCATCGGGATGCGAGCAAACCGGGCTAGCACTGGTGAGCGCCCGGTACTGGGACACGGCGGCGGTGGCCGGCGTCTCGGGTGCGGCAAGCAGCAGGAGCAGCGCAATCGCCATCGCAGCCTCGGCATCGGGGTTCGAAAAGCGACGATGAACCGCGCGTTTCGCTACGTCAACTCGTGGCTACGCGCCGTAATGCCGGGTCAACGCGCGGCTACGCTTCGCCCAGGCGCGGCTAATGCGACGATGTGATCGAACACCGCCGCGTGCAGCGGGTGAACGAAGGCGCAGCCGTAGAAATGGCGGCGGTTCCATTTCACCATCGCTTCGAGCCCCGCCATGCCGGGGATCTTGAGCCAGATCGTCGCCGCCGGCTGAATGCGGTAGATCGTCTCGATCTGGAAGCCGGTGCACGACAGGTCGGTCACGTCGATGTCAAGCTTGTCGGTGCCTGCGATGCGCACCTGAGCACGGATCGAAACGGCGCTGCGCGTGGCGGCGCGCTCCTGGTGAACACTGTCTCGATCCTCAATCATGCCCTCAGCATAACGAGGGGACAGTTAACGTTGTCCTACGCGACCCGCGCGACGCCGAGCCGGGGAATGTCGATCGCCGGGCAGCGGTCCATCACGACCTTCAGCCCGGCCGCCTCGGCGCGGGCGGCGGCGGCTTCGTTGACAACGCCGATCTGCATCCACACCGCCTTGGCACCGATGCGGATCGCATCGTCGACCACATCGCCCGCCGCCGCCGAATTGCGGAAGATGTCGACCAGATCGATCGGGTCACCAAGCTGATCGAGATCGCGGAACACGAACTCGCCGTGGATGTGTTCGCCGGTAATCTGCGGATTTACCGGGATCACGCGGTAGCCGTGATCCTGCAAGCGCTTCATCACGCCCCAGGAAGGGCGGCCCGGCCGGTCGGACGCGCCGACCAGCGCAATGGTGCGAGTCTCCTCGAGCAGCGCCTTGATCCCGGCGTCATCGGTGATCGGCATCAGCGTCCTTCCGTTTCGATCCACCGCGCCACTGCGTCGGCCACCGTGGCGAACGCCGCGGCTTCGGGACCGTTCCCGGCGGCCGGCGGGGTGCCGGCATCGGAGGACGCACGGATCGCGATGTCGAGCGGGATGCGACCGAGGAACGGGATGTCGAGTTCCGCCGCCGCCGCTTCTGCCCCGCCCTGCCCGAACGGGTTCGAAACCTCGCCGCAATGCGGGCACGCATAGCCCGCCATGTTCTCGACCAGTCCGATGATCGGGATGCCGGCCTTGCGGAACAGGTCGATCGCACGGCGCGCGTCGATCAGCGCGAGATCCTGCGGCGTGGAGACGATCACCGCGCCGGCCGGGCGGTGCTTCTGGATCATGGTGAGCTGCACGTCGCCGGTGCCGGGCGGCAGATCGAGCACCAAAGTATCGGCATCGCCCCAGTTGGCATCGACCAGCTGGCCGAGCGCACCCGCCGCCATCGGCCCGCGCCACGCGATCGCCTGATCGGCGGCGACAAGCTGCCCCATCGACAGCAAAGGCACGCCGTAGGGCGTCGGTACGGGTTGCAGCACCTTGTCCTGCGCGGTGGGCTTGCTGCCCTCGACGCGCATCAGGCGAGGCTGGGAAGGACCGTAAATGTCGGCATCGACCAGCCCGACGCGCCGGCCGCGCGCCTTCAGCCCGATCGCGAGATTGGCGGACACGGTCGACTTGCCCACCCCGCCCTTGCCGCTCGCCACCGCGATCGACAGGCGGCGCGTGCGCTGGCTGGTGAGCGCGACCCGCACCGTCTCGATCCCCGGCACCGACAGCGCGGCGGCGCGGACCCTCGCCTCGAGCGGGTCGTGTTCGCCGGCGTCGAGCCCGGTCACGTCGAGGATGATGCTGGCGCGCGCCTCATCGATGCGATCGGTGGCGCGGGTGCCCGCGACCGGCGAAAGGGCGGCATCCAGCAGGGCTGGAAGTTGGTTTGAATCGGGCATCGTTGCGCAGATAGGGTCGTAACGGCCGCTTGGCACTATTTTTCACTGCCACGCATACCTATAGAGATAGATATGACGATCCTTACGGGCTGGTTCCAGCGTCCCACTTCCCTCCACGCCGAAGAAAAGAACCCCTGGGGCAACGGCTCCGGCGGGAACTCAGGCGGCGGTTCTGGTTCGGGCGGTGGCGATGGGCCGCGCAACCCGTGGGCGCCGCAGCCCGGCGCCAGCGGTGGACGACGCATTCCCGGGCCAAGCGCCCTGGACGAGTTCATCAAGCGCGCACGTGGCGGCGGCGGTGGCTCCGACGGCAGCGGACGGCCACGCATTCCCGGCACGCCGAGTGCCGGCACCTTGTGGCTGATCGGCGTGGCGATCATCGTGCTGATGTGGATCGCGTTCACGTCGATCCACGCGATCGGCCCGCAGCAGCGCGCGGTGGTGACCTTCTTCGGCCGCTATGCCGGCACGCTCGATCCCGGCATCCGGTTGACGCTGCCGGCGCCATTCAATTCGGTGATGAAGGTCGACGTGCGCGAGATCAAGACCGACACATTCCCGGAGAATGGCGGCGAGAATTTGATGTTGACCGGCGATCAAAACGTCGTCGACGTCGATTATTCGGTGCGGTGGGACATCAGCAACCCGCAGGATTACGTGTTCCAGATCGCCGACCCCAAGTCGACGCTGCGCGCCACCGCCGAAAGCGCGATGCGCGCCGTCGTGGCGACCGCGACGCTGGACGATACGATCGGTTCGGGCCGCGACGCAATGGAGGTCAAGGTCCAGCAGAACATGCAGGCGATCCTTGACAGCTACAACGCCGGCATCCGCATTCAGGGCGTCGCGATCAAGGGCGCGCAGCCGCCCGAGCAGGTGGTCGACGCGTTCAAGAAGGTTTCGGCCGCGCAGCAGGAGGCGCAGGGCAACATCAACAAGGCACGCGGTTACGCTCAGCAGATCCTTGCGCGTGCGCAGGGGGAGGCGGCATCGTTCGACGTGATCTACGCCCAGTACAAGCTGGCACCCGAGGTGACGCGCAAGCGCATGTATTACGAGACGATGGAACAGGTTATGGCGCATAGCGACAAGACGATCGTCGAGGCGCCCGGCGTCGTACCGTACCTGCCGCTGCCGGGTGCGGCGCGGCGCGTGGCCGAACCGCAGGCACAGCCGGCGCAGACGCCCGCTCCCGTGCAGGGAGACGCGCAATGAACCCGACGCTTCGCAATCCGATCGCGATCGGCATCGTCGTTCTGCTCGCGCTGATCGTGCTGGCGAGCACCTTCGCGATCGTGCCGGAAACCAAGCAGGCGGTGATCCTCCGCTTCGAACAGCCGGTCGGTGGCGCGATCAACCGGTGGCAACCTAATGAGGTGTTCGGCCGGTCCGGCGCGGGTCTGGTCGCGCGTATTCCGTTCATCGACCGGATTGTATGGGTCGACAAGCGCGTGCTCGACGTCGATCTGGAGAACCAGCCGGTCCTCTCGACCGACCAGTTGCGGCTGGAGGTGGACGCGTATGCGCGTTTCCGCATCGTCGATCCGCTGAAGGCAGTGGTGTCGACCGGCAGCACCTCGGTGACCGAACAACGCGTGATCGACCAGCTCCAGCCGCTGTTCAGCTCGGCGCTGCGCAACGAACTCGGCAAGCGGCCGTTCGCGGCGCTGCTCAGCCCCGAGCGTGGTCAGGTGATGGACAACATCCAGGCCGGGCTGCAACGCCTTGCCGCACAGTACGGCGTGCAGATCGTCGACGTGCGGATCAAGCATGCCGACCTGCCCGATGGTGCGCCGCTGCAAAGTGCGCTCGACCGGATGAAGACGGCGCGCGAACAGGAAGCGCTGACGATCCAGGCGAAGGGCCAACAGACCGCGCAGATCATCAGTGCCGAGGCCGATGCGCGCGCCGCGCAGATCTATGCCGAAAGCTTCAACAAAGACGCGGACTTTTACGATTTCTATCGGGCGATGCAGTCTTACCGTTACACCTTCGGCGATACTGCCAAGGGGCAGACCTCGATGGTTCTCTCACCCGACAACGCCTATCTGAAAGAGTTTCAGGGGCGGCGTTGATCGCAACTTCATGCCGTTCATATTCAATCGCCGTTCAGCAACCTTAGCTAAGGTCGGCGCGTTGCCCAACTAAGGCACACGGAAGGAATCAACCCACGTGCGATACGCTTACGCCATTACTGCTGCCATCCTTCTCAGCGGCACCGCTGCCGCCGTTGCGCTAGAGCCGCCGGCACAGACCGCGCAGAACGAGCCGGGCGCGATTGCCGCGACCGCGCCGCGCGCGGGTGCGCCGATGAGCTTCGCCGACATGGTAGCGAAGCTTCAGCCGGCGGTGGTCAACATCTCGACCAGCCAGCACATCAAGGTCGAGCAGCCGGCCAATCCGTTCGCGGGCACGCCGTTCGGCGACCTGTTCGGGCAGATGGGTGGCGGCCAGGGCCAGGGTGGCGGCGGCACCCCGCAGACGCGTGAGGCGACCTCGCTCGGTTCGGGCTTCATCATTTCGCCGGACGGCTACATCGTCACCAACAATCACGTGGTGGCGCCGGGCGCGAAGGGCGCGACCGTCGACTCGATCACCGCGATTATGATCGACCGCAAGGAATACAAGGCCAAGCTGATCGGCCGCGATCCGACCTCGGATCTCGCGCTGCTCAAGATCGACGCGACCAACCTGCCCTTCGTCAAGTTCGGCGATTCGGGGCGTGCGCGCGTGGGCGACTGGATCATCGCGATCGGCAATCCGTTCGGCATCGGCTCGACCGTGACGGCGGGCATCGTGTCGGCACTGCACCGCGTGACCGGCGGCGGCGCCTACGATCGCTTCATCCAGACCGACGCGGCGATCAACCAGGGCAATTCCGGCGGCCCGATGTTCGACATGACCGGCGCGGTGATCGGCATCAACTCGCAGATCTACGCCGGTCAGTCGGGCGGCAACATCGGCATCGGCTTCGCGATTCCCGCGGAAGACGCCAAGCCCGTCATCGACAAGCTGATGAAGGGCACCAAGATCGCGCGTGGCTATCTCGGCGTCGGTCCGCAGCCGCTCGACGACGATATCGCCTCGGCGCTGGGCCTGCAGAAGAATCACGGCGAGATCATCCGCACGATCGAGCCGAACGAGGCCGCGGCGAAGGCTGGCCTGAAGGTCGGCGACGTCGTGACCAGCGTGAACGGCAAGGACGTTACGCCCGACCAGTCGCTGAGCTACCTCGTCGCGAACATCACGCCGGGCACGCGTATCCCGATCGGTGTGATCCGCCAGGGCAAGCCGATCACCATCAACGCGGTGATCGGTACGCGTCCGTCGGAAGATGCACTCAACGCGAAGCTGACCGACGGCGACGACGACGACGCACTGGGCGGCGGTGACGATACCCAGCAGCCGGGTTCGCCCTCGGCTTCGTCCAACGCGCTCGGCGTGACGGTGCAGACGCTGACGCCGCAGATCGCGCGCAGCCTCAACATCGATTCGTCGGTGCAGGGCGTGGTGATCGCGACGACCGATCCGTCGAGCGATGCCGGTCAGAAGCTGAAGCGCGGCGATGTCGTCATCTCCGCCAACGGCACGCCAACGCCGACCCCGGCGGCGCTGGCTGCGGTGGTGGCGCAGGCGAAGCGCGACGGCCGCGAACAGGTGGCACTGTACGTGCAGCGCGCGCGGATGCCGGCGCTGTTCGTGGCGATCAAGCTGAAGAAGTAACGCCCGATCCAGTGGCGCATGAGACGGCGGCGGAGCGATCCGCCGCCGTTTTTTTTCAAGAACCGCCGCGCCTTTTCGCGGTGTCAGCGTTGGGCCGACAGCACCTCCCGCGCACGCGCCAGCGCGGCGCCGCGTGCGTCCGTTTCGCCAAGCAACGCGAACGTGCCGTTCAGGGCGAACAGGCAGTGACCGTGCACCATCGCCACCAGAGAGCGCGCCAACGCCGCCGCTTCGCCGCGACGCTCGGCCGGGAGGATCGCCGCGATCTCCGCTTCGATCAGTCCGGTCAGCTCGGCGCGTTGATGGAAATAATTTTCGGGGAACGGCGCGTCGGGCGGCAGGCGATGATCGTAGATCGCCATCCAGAGGTTCGGATTGGCTTCGGCGAAATCGAAGTAGCCCTCGACCAGCGCGGCGACCCGATCTTCCCCTGCCGCGTAAAGCCGGGCGCGTACCAACGCCGCCCATGTCACGAAGGTGCGGCTGTTGACCGCCAGCACGAGCCGGTCGAGGCTGCCGAACACGTTGTAGACCGTGCCGATCGAATAGCCGATCCGCTTGGCCACCTCGCGCGCGGAAAAGGCCTGAAAGCCCACCTCCGCCATCAGCGCGTGCGCTTCCGCCAGTATCAGTTCGGCAAGTTCTGCGCGGCTATGATCGGATCTGCGGCCCATGACGCGCAATCTACCTGCTAAATTGAACGCTGTCTAATTTGTTATTGAACACCGTTCATTTCTATGCCAAACCAAGCTGTCGGCGGCGTGCCGGCAACGAAGGGGCGAATGCCCGTTACGGAGACGATCATGTCGGCACCCGATTTCTCGCTTCTTGCCAAGCGCCGCTTCGGGCCACTGTTCGTCGTCCAGTTCCTCGGCGCGTTCAACGACAACGTGCTGAAGTTCGCGATGCTGTTCCTCGCCAACTTCACCATCTATGTCGGACAGCCCGCGAAGGCCGAGTTGCTGGCGACGATCGCGACGGGGGTTTTCATCCTCCCCTATTTCCTGTTCTCGGCGCTGGGCGGACAGATCGCCGACGCGTGGGACAAGGCCAGACTGATCCGGCTCGTGAAGACCGCCGAGATCGGCTTCATGGCCATCGGCCTTGCCGGTTTCTGGTTCCAATCGCTGCCGTTGCTGTTCGTTGCCTTGTTCATGATGGGCTGCCATTCGACCATCTTCGGCCCGGTCAAATACTCGATCATGCCGCAACAACTCGGCGCGCACGAGATCATGGGCGCGACCGGCGTGATCGAGGCGGGCACGTTCCTCGCGATCCTTGGCGGGCAATTACTCGCGGGCGTGGTGCCGCCGTGGGAGGCCGGCGTCATCGCCACCGCGCTCGCGGCGTGTGGCCTCGCCGTCAGCTTCGCGATCCCGCCCGCGCCGCCGGTGCGCAACGACGTGACCATCGAACGCAACCCGTTCAAAAGCACGTGGCACATCCTCAAGACCGCGCAGAAGGGCGAAGGCGTGTGGCTGTGCATCCTCGGCATCAGCTGGTTCTTCGCGGTCGGCGCGATCCTCGTCTCGCAATTTCCGGCGCTGGTGACGGGCACGCTCGGCGGCGCGTCGCCGGTCGTCACGCTGTTTCTACTGACCTTCTCGATCTCGGTCGCGGTCGGATCGCTGTTCGTCAACCGGCTGCTCGCGGGCGAGGTTTCGGCGCGTTACGTTCCGATCTCGGCGCTGGTCATGGCGGCGTTCATGATCGACCTGTGGCTGTCGACCTCGGCCTATGTCGTCCACGCGCCCAATCCCGGCATGCTCACCTTCGTGCGCAGCCCGGGCGCGTGGCACGTGCTGCTCGATCTCGCCGGCATCTCGTTCGCGGGCGGCATGTTCATCGTGCCGCTGTACGCGATCCTGCAGACGGCGAGCGCGCCCGAGGAACGCTCGCGGATCATTGCGGCGAACAACATTCTCAACGCTGTCGTCACGGTCGGCGTGGTGGTGGTGATCGGGGTGTTGCAAGCCAGGGGAACGAGCGTTCCCGGCGTGATCGGCACCCTCGGCTTCGCGACGCTGGCGGTGGCGCTGATCTCGTGCTGGCTGCTGCCGGAGACGGTCATCAAGTCGGTGATGCGGGGACTGCTCAAACTGCTCTACCGCGTCGAGGTCGAGGGGGTGGAGAACATGCCGCAGCCGGGCGAGCGTGCGGTGGTGGTGGTCAACCACGTGTCGTGGCTGGACGGGCTGCTGCTCGCGGTGTTCCTGCCAGGCAAGCCGGTGTTCGCGGTGCATACCGAAGTCACCAAACGCTGGTGGATGGCGCCTGCGCTCAAGCTGTTCCGCGCCTTCCCGGTCGACCCGACCAACCCGATGTCGGCCAAGGCGATGGTGCGGAGCGTGAAGGAAGGCAACACGCTGGTGATCTTCCCGGAGGGGCGCATCACCGTAACCGGCGCGCTGATGAAGGTGTTCGACGGCCCCGGCATGGTGGCGGACAAGGCCGACGCGCCGATCGTGCCGGTAAGGATCGACGGCGCGCAGTTCACGCCGTTCTCGTACCTGCGCGGCAAGGTGCGGCTGCGGATGTTCCCCAAGATCAGCCTGATCGTGCTGCCGCCGCGCCGCTTCCATATCGAGGGCGAGATGACCGCGCGGGCACGCCGCGCCGCGACCGGGCGCCAGCTCTACGACGAGATGAGCGGGATGATCTTCGCGACCTCGCACATCGACCGCACGCTGTTCGCCGCGCTGCTTGATGCGAGTCATCTGGGCGGCGCGAAGAAGCCGGTGGTCGAGGATGTGCAGCGCCACCCGCTCACCTACTCGCGGCTTATCACCGGCAGCCTGGCGCTTGGCCGCGCGTTGGAGCCTGGTACGAAGCCGGGTGACAATGTCGGCGTGCTGCTGCCCAACGTGTCGGCGGTGGTGGTGACGTTCTTCGGGTTGCAGGCGATCGGGCGGGTGCCGGCGATGCTCAACTACACCGCCGGGCTTGCCAATCTGAAGGCGGCGTGTGCGGCGGCGCAGGTGCGCGTGGTAGTGACGGCGCGCGCGTTCGTCGAACAGGCGAAGCTGGCGGCGGTGATCGACGGGCTTGGCGCCGAGGGGATCGAAGTGCGCTATCTCGAAGACGTGCGCGGCAGCATCGGCACAGGCGCGAAGCTGCGCGCTTTGGTCGCCACCCGCTTCGCCGAGCGGAGCCACCGGCGGCGGCGGATCGCGCCGAGCGCGCCTGCGGTCGTGCTGTTCACCAGCGGCTCGGAGGGGCTGCCCAAGGGCGTGGTGCTGACCCATCGCAACCTGCTCGCCAATTGCGCGCAGATCGGTGCGCGGATCGACTTCAACGGGTCGGACATCGTGCTGAACGCGCTGCCGGTGTTCCACAGCTTCGGGCTGACTGGCGGCATGTTGCTGCCGATCTTGTCGGGCGTAAAGACGGTGCTGTATCCGAACCCGCTGCATTACCGCATCGTGCCGGCGCTGGCGTACGATGCCAACGCGACGATCCTGTTCGGCACCGACACGTTTCTGGCAGGCTATGCGCGGATGGCGCACAACTATGACTTCTACGCGTTGCGCTATGTCGTCGCCGGTGCGGAGCGGGTGAAGGACGAGACGCGCAAGGCCTGGATGGAGAAGTTCGGCCTGCGCATCCTCGAAGGATACGGCGCCACCGAGGCGGGGCCGGTGATCGCGGTCAACACGCCGATGCACTTCAAGACCGGCAGCGTCGGGCGCCTGCTGCCCAATATCGAGGGCAGGCTCGACGCGGTGCCGGGCATCGAGGGCGGCGGCAAGCTGTCGATCCGCGGGCCGAACGTGATGGCGGGCTACCTCAAGAGAGATCAGCCCGGCGTCCTGCAACCGCCCGAGGGCGGCTGGCACGACACCGGCGATATCGTCGAGATCGACGATGCCGGCTTCGTCAGCATCAAGGGCCGCGCCAAGCGCTTCGCCAAGATCGGCGGCGAGATGATCTCGCTGCCGGCGGTGGAGGGTTATGCGGGCGCGCTGTGGCCGGATGCCGCCCATGCGGTCGTGACGCGGCCGGATGCCAAGAAGGGAGAGCAGCTCGTGCTGTTCACCACCCAGAAGGATGCCAAGGCCGGCGATCTGCAAGCCTGGGCGCGCGCCAACGGCGTGGCCGAACTGGCTATCCCGCGCGATATCCGCGTGGTCGATGCGCTGCCGGTGCTGGGCACGGGCAAGACCGATTACGTCGCGATCGGCAAGCTCGCCGATGGCGATGATGCAAAGACGTGACACCTGTTCGCAGATGCACAATTACATCGAACTGAAACAACCCTGACGCCATAACGTCTTTTATCGCCCCTACCCGCCGGCCCCGACGCAATGCCGCATGGGGGCCGGACGATGAAATTCTACGCTGTATCGATGTTCGCACTGGCGACCGCGCTTGCCCCGGCCGTCGCGCACGCCGCCGATTCCCCGGCCACGTCTGCCCCCGCCGCTCCTTCGCCCGCCGCCCCTTCGACCGCCGAAGCCGAAGGTGCAGCGACGCCGGACGGCGAAGGCCAGATCGTCGTCACCGGGCATCGCACGCGTTCGGTAGTGGAGCTCGACGGCACGCAGATCCAGAAGGAACTGCCCGGCATCAACCCGCTGAAGGCGATCCAGACGCTGCCGGGCGTGACCTTCCTCACCGCCGATCCGTGGGGCAATAACGAACAGAACATCTCGCTGTTCATCCACGGCTTCAACGCGCAGCAGCTCGGCTACACGCTCGACGGTATTCCTCTGGGCGACCAGACCTACGGCAATTACAACGGCTTGTCGCCGCAGCGTGCGATCATCTCGGAGAACGTCGGCCGCGTCACGCTGGCGAGCGGCGCGGGCGATCTCGGCACCGCGTCGACCAGCAATCTCGGCGGTACGATCGACACCTTCTCCAGCGACCCCAAGGCGGAACGCGGCGGCACAGTCGCGCAGACGTTCGGCAGCTACAACACCTACCGCACCTTCGTCCGCATCGATTCAGGCGATCTCGGCGGCGGCAATGCCTTCTACCTGTCGGGCGTGCGGCAGGATTCGCGCGCGTGGGACTTCAACGGCCATCAAGGCGGTTATCAAGCCAACGGCAAGTTCGTGCATGATGACGCCACCGGCAAGCTGACGATCTACGGCGCCTATTCGGACAAGACCGAACCGAACGAGGACGCCACCGTCATCAACATCAGCAAGGGCGAGACGCCGGGCAACGTGCCGTATGCGCGGCCGTTCTTCTACCCCGACTTCGCCGGCATGCGCACCTATCTCGCCTCGGGCGCCTACAAGGCGGCGGCCGACAATTACCGCAACTATTACAGCGATGCGCAGCGCACCGACTATCTCGGCTACGTCAAATACGACTGGCATGTGTCGAGCAACATCGAATGGTCGAACCAGGGCTATTACCATCACAACGACGGCGTCGGTGTGGTGGCCGGGCCGATCGACGTCGCCGGCCTGCCGGGGCTGTTCTCGTTCTACTATCCGGGTGTAACCGGCAGCAGCCCGACGTCGGCGGCGAACCTCGCGCGGTTGACCTCGATCTTCGGCGGATCGGGCCTCGCCACGCGCACCACCGAATACCGGATCGACCGCGAGGGCATCATCTCCACACTGCGTACGACGCTCGGCAACCACGAGATCGAGTTGGGCGGCTGGTACGAGCATCAAAGCTCGTCGGCGTACCGACGCTGGTATGCGCTCGACGTCAACAATCCGTCGTCGCCCTACACCCGCCCGCGTGATCAGGCCGCACCGCTCATCACGCAATATGGCAGCGAGATCCGCGTCGACGAGATCCAGACGCACCTTCAGGATACGTGGCGCATCCTGCCGAACGTGACGATCCTCGCCGGTTTCAAGAGCACGTTCCAGAAAGCGACGCAGGCGGTGCCGGTGCAGCCGATCCCCGGCTCGTTCTCGAACTCGACCGCGCTGCCGGTCGGCAAGCTCAACACCGACAAGGCGTTTCTGCCCGAGATCGGCGCGACGTGGGAGGTCGACGGCAACGCGCAGTTGTTCGTCAACGCACAGCAGAACATCCGCCAGTTCCCGACCAGCGCCGCGACCGGCCTGTCGCCGTTCGCACTCGGCAGCCAGCCGGTGTTCGAGGCGTTCAAGGCGAACGTGAAGCCCGAGACGAGCTGGACCTACGAGGCCGGCACGCGCGTGCATTACCCGATCACCGGTGCCGGCCCGCTGACCGCGTTCGAGGGGCAGGTGAGTTATTATCACGTCGATTTCAGCAACCGCCTGCTCGCGCTCAGCCCGACGACGGTGATCACCTCGATCATCAGCGGTGCGGCGATCATCCAGAACGTCGGCAGCGTGAAGACCGACGGCATCGACTTCGCCGCGACGCTGCGCTTCGGACCGCACTTCTCGATCTACGATGCGGCGTCGTACAACGATTCGAAGTATCAGCAGAACTATTCGGTCGGCGTGCCCGCCGTCGTGGTGCCGACCGCGGGCAAGCAGGTGCCGGGTTCGCCGATGTGGCTGAACAAGACGGTGGTGTCGGCCAATTACGGCGCGTTCGACGTGCAGCTGATCGGCGATTACCTCGGTAGGCGTTATGCAACGTTCACCAACGATCTTTCGGTGCCGGGGTATTTTACGCTCGCGGGCCGCATCGGCGTGGCGGTGCCGCTGCGCGACGGCATGTTCGTGCGGAAACTGAACCTCAGCCTCAACGTCACCAACATCACCGACCAGAAGGGCGCATCGACGATCAGCATCGGCTCGGCGACCAACACCTACAACGCCTTCCCGGTCGCGCCGCGTCAGGTGTTCGGCACGATTGCGTTCGACTTCTGATATGGGGCGCCGCCGTCCCACGCGGGACGGCGGCGTCACAAGGCCAAGCAATCCTTAACCCAATGCGGTTAGGCTTCGAAAATGGCCGAACGCGCGTTGGAAGAGATCGAGTTGCGATATGGGATGGAGGCGGCGCGCCTCTCGACCCTCGCCGAGCTCGACATCCTCGACACTCCGCCCGAGCATGAGTTCGACACCATCGTCGAATGTGCGCGGCGCAGCTTCGGGTGCAAGATCGCGCTGGTCTCGCTGGTGGACGAACACCGCCAGTGGTTCAAAGCGCGCTGCGGGCTGGATGCCTGCGAGGCACCGCGCGGCCAGGCTTTCTGTGCCTATGCGATCGAACGCGACGATATGATGGTGGTGCCCGACGCCACCATCGATCCACGCTTCGCCGCCAATCCGATGGTGCTGGGGGCGCCGCATATCCGTTTCTATGCGGGAATGCCGCTGCGTGTGCGTGGCGGGCGCGGCGATGGCCGGTCGTTCGCGATGGGCACCCTGTGCATTATCGACACCGTGCCGCGCACGCTCCTGCCCGGCGATGCCGACATGCTCCGCCGCCTCGCCAAGCTGGTCGAATCACTGCTCGAAACGCGCGCCGCGCTCGCGCTGACGTTGAAGCGCGAGGTCGAGCATCGCAGCCTGCTGCGCCGGCTCGATCTGACGCACCGGCAGTTCCGCCAGGCCGAACGCATGACCAACATCGGTTCATGGACGATCACGCTCGCCGACGAGACGCTCGAATGGTCCGATCAGGTCTATGCCATCCACGGCCTGCCGATCGGCACTCCGCCGCCGCTCAACACGGCGATGCGGTTCTACCCGCCGCGCGCTCGGGCCGAGGTGGCAGCCGCGCTCGCCCATACCGTCGAGACGGGCACGCCGCTCGATCTCGAAACCGATTTCGTGACCGCGACCGGTGCGAACCGCCGCGTGCGGGTGCTCGCCGAGGTCGAGATGAACGACGGCGTGCCGATGACGCTGGTCGGCGTGTTCCAGGACGTTACCGAACGTCACCGGATCGAGCAGGCGCTGCGCCGCAGTGCCGATATCGACGATCTGACACAACTGGCCAATCGTGGGCGGTTCAACGACATGCTCGCCAGCCAGATCGCCGCCGCCCGTCGCAGCGCGCAGCCGCTGGCGGTGCTGCTGATCGACCTCGACCATTTCAAGACCGTCAACGATCGCGCCGGCCACCGCGCGGGTGACATGCTGCTCAAGGCGGTCGGCGAACACCTCAGCGCTACGTACCTGGCGGACTGCTTCGCCGCGCGGCTCGGCGGCGACGAGTTCGTGCTGATCGTGGCGGACGAGACCTTGCTCGCCGATCTGCCCGGCCTGCTGCGCCGACTCCTCGCCGATCTGCGCCTGCCGGTGGCGCATGGCGACGAGATCATTCCCGTATCGGGCACGATCGGCGCGGCGTTCCTCGATGCGGGTGTGGCGGATGCAAGCGCGCTGCTCCACAATGCCGATCTGGCGCTGTATCAGGCGAAGAACGCGCGCCGCGGAACCGCGAGGATCTTCGGGCGACCGGGCGACATCGACGTCACGGTGGAGCATAGCCGTGCTGCCTGAGCCTTTGCTCGCCTGTTCTTGATAGCGCCCCCTGGCCCCTAGCTTCGCCGGGGGACACGGCAGGTCGAGCGGCCATCAGCGCCCCTTGAAGATCCCGCCCAACACCCCGCGCACAATGCCGCCCAGAATGTCGCCGCCCGCGCTCGCGCCGCGCCTTGATCCGCCACCGAACACCTGCTTCGCGACTTCGTTGGCTACCTGCCGCGTGATCGTCGAGGTGGCGGTGCGCGCGGCGGTGGTGGCGATCTTCGCCCACGGGCTGTTCGCGGCGGCCTTGGCCTGCGCGGCGGTGGCGCGATCGGCGGCGATCCTGGCGCGTTCGGCCTCCTTGGCGGCGCGGGCGTCGTCCTTGGCTTGCGCGGCGGCGGCCTTGTCGGAGGCGTGCTTGGCGCTGGCCTCGGCGGCGGCGGCGCTGGCCTCTTGGCTTTTGGCGGCGAGGATTTCCTCGCACGACTGGCGATCGACCAGCGTGTCGTACTTGGCGCCGATCGCATCGGTCTCGATCAGCACCTTGCGTTCGGCAGGCGTAATCGGGCCGACTCGCGATGCGGGCGGCTTGATGAGCGTGCGCTGCACCGGTGCGGGTGCACCGTCCGGGAGCAACAGCGACACCAAAGCCTCGCCGACCTTCAATTCGGTGATCGCGGTTTCGACATCCACGTCCTTGTTGGCGCGGAACGTGCTCGCCGCCGCCTTCACCGCCGCCTGATCGCGCGGGGTGAAGGCGCGCAGCGCGTGCTGCACGCGGTTGCCGAGCTGCCCCGCCACCGTATCCGGCACGTCGATCGGGTTCTGCGTGATGAAATACACGCCGACGCCCTTGGATCGGATCAGCCGGACGACCTGTTCGATCTTCTCGAGCAGCGCCTTGGGCGCGTTGTCGAACAGCAGATGCGCCTCGTCGAAGAAGAAGCACAGCACCGGCTTGTCCGGATCGCCGACCTCGGGGAGATGCTCGAACAACTCGCTCATCAGCCACAGCAAAAAGGTGGCGTAGAGCTTCGGGCTCTGCATCAATTTGTCGGCAGCGAGCACGTTGACGATGCCGCGCCCCTTTTCGTCGGAGCCGATGAAGTCGGCCATCGCCAGCGCGGGCTCGCCAAAGAAGTTCTCCGCACCTTGTGAGCGCAACTGGAGCAACGCACGCTGGATCGCGCCGATCGATTGTTTGGAGACGTTGCCGTAACTGGTGGTCAGCTCATCGGCGCGTGTCGCGCAATAGCTCAGCATCGACTGGAGATCGTCGAGGTCGAGCAGCAGCAGCGCTTCCTTGTCGGCGACGTGGAAGGCGATGGTCAGCACGCCTTCCTGCACCTCGTTGAGGTCCATCAGCCGGGCGAGCAGCAGCGGCCCCATCTCGGAGATGGTGGTGCGGATCGGGTGGCCCTGCTCGCCGTACAGATCCCAGAATTGCACGGGGTTGTCGGCATAGGCCCAGCCATCGTCGCCGATCGCCTTGGCGCGCGCGGCGAACGCGTCGTGCGACTTGGCCTGCGGCGATCCCGCCATGGCGAGGCCGGAGAGATCGCCCTTCACGTCCGCCACGAAGCACGGCACGCCGGCGGCCGAGAACCCTTCGATGATGCCCTGCACCGTCACGGTTTTGCCGGTGCCGGTCGCGCCGGCGATCAGCCCGTGGCGGTTGGCTCGCTTGAGCTCGAGGGTCTGCGGGTCAGCGCCGCCTTCGTCCGCGCCGATGAAGATGCCGTCGCTCACTCGAAACCGCGCGGTGCCGGCGACACCGTGACAGCCGTGCCGCCGCGGATCTCCTCCACTTCGAGCGCGCGCTCGGCCACGCCATCGCGGCCGAAGCGGAACGCACCGTCGATGCCGGCGAAACCGCCCGCGTCGGTCAGCCGGCGTTCGGGGAACGGCGTGCCCACGTTCCAGTCGGCGGCGATGCGGATCGTCAGCAGCACCGCGTCATAACCGAGGCTAGACAGCCGGAACGGCGCCGCGCCGAACCGCGCGCGGTATTTGGCGGCATATTGGCGGTACAGCCCGTTCGACACGGCCGCGAACCATGCCCCGTTGAGCGCCGGCTTGGCTGCGACCGAGCTGTCCGAATTCCACAGCTCGGTGCCGAGCACATGCACGCTGCTCGCTCCCATCCGGCGCAGCACCGGCACGGCTGCGGACGCCGTGTTGGCGCTGTCGGCGATCAGGATCGCCTGATAGGGAGAGTCCTTGGCCATCTTGGTGATCGCGGCGGTGATCGAGCCGTGCACGCGCTGATAGGTCTGGAGCGAGACGACCTGTCCGCCCGCGCTCTCCACCGAACGCAGGAACGCGGTCGACGCGCGCTCGCCATAGGTGCCGTTTGGCACGAGTCCGGCGAAGTTCGTCACGCCCTGCCCCTTGGCGTAATCGACCACGCGCGCGATCGACTGCGCGGGTGCATAGCCCATCAGATACGCGCCCTGCCCCGCCGCCGAGGCGTCGTTGGAGAACGCCACCACCGGCACGCCCGAGCGGTGTGCGATCGGCGTGACCGCGCGCACGTCGTCGCCGAGCAACGGCCCGAGGATCAGCCGGTTGCCCTCGGCGATCGCGCGCTGCGCGGCGGCGGCGGCACCGAGGTTGGTGTCATAGGTGGTGATGCGGATGCGCTGGTTGTTCGAATCGAGCAGCGCCATCTGAGTCGCATTGGCGAGGCTCTGGCCCACGCCGGCATTCGGGCCGGACAGCGGCACCAGCAGCGCGATGCGATGGCGCGCAGTGTCGGTGGGAATACCCTGCTCTACGGGCGTCGGCTGTTCGCGCGGCGGCGGCGGCCGACGGCCCGGTGCGTTCGGCCCGCGCGGCACGACCGTCTCGCACCCCGCCAGCAGCATCGCGCCCCCGACAACGATTGCGTGGATCAACCGCCTGGCCGGTTGCCGTACCCTTGCCCCGTCTGTCATGAACCCCTCCGATGAACGCTGAACTCGCGCCCGGCCTCTATATCGTAGCCACCCCGATCGGCAATCTCGGTGATCTGTCACCGCGTGCCGCGCATATCCTTTCGAATGCGGCGGTCATCGCCGTCGAGGATTCGCGCGTGACGGCGGGGCTGCTGCGCCATATCGGCGTCAAGCGGCCGATGACGCCGTATCACGATCACAATGCCGAGGCCGTGCGCCCGGGGCTCGTCGCGCGGATGGGCGTGGAGGCGGTGGCGTTGGTGTCGGACGCGGGCACGCCGCTGATCTCCGATCCCGGCTACAAGCTGGTGCGCGATGCCCGCGCCGCCGGACATATGGTGGTGACGATCCCCGGCCCCTGCGCCGCCATCGCCGCGCTGACGCTGGCTGGCCTGCCGACCGACCGGTTCTTCTATCTCGGCTTCCTCCCGCCCAAGGCGGTGGCGCGCGCTGCCGCCATCGCGGAGGTGGCGGCGATCCGGGCGACATTGGTGCTGTACGAGTCGGGGCCACGCCTGGCGGTGACGCTGGCAGCACTGGCGGAGGGGTTGGGCGATCGCGACGCGGCGGTCGCGCGCGAGATCACCAAGAAGTTCGAGGAGGCGGTGACCGGTTCGCTGTCCGCACTGGCCGCGCGCTATGCCGATGCGCCGCCGAGAGGGGAGATCGTCATCGTCGTCGCCCCGCCCGGCGAACCGGAGGCGGCGAGCCTTGAGGATGGCGATGCCGCACTAGCCGAGGCGCTGGAACGGCTGCCCGCATCGAAGGCGGCGGGCGAGGTGGCGAAAAAACTCGGGCTTGACCGCAAGGCGCTCTACGCGCGGGCGCTGGAGATGAAGGGGTGAGCGACTCCCCGCCGTGCCCTTCCCCGACGGAGGCCGGGGTCCAGTTACGGAACGGAAGCAAACTGGCGTCGCGTGCCGTTACAGCCACCTCTCCAACCGGACCCCGGCGTTTGCCGGGGAAGGCGAAGGTGGGGAAGGTCAAGCCCCCACCCTCCCCCAAGCGCCTCGCCGCCGAGGCCGCCGGCCGGCGCGGCGAGCGCATCGCCGCGTGGTGGCTGCGGCT
>Ga0265780_10003891_pt1 | contig 19448 bp, 28 predicted proteins | sample P1T30metagenome_FD_192432 | JGI IMG/M metagenome (GOLD analysis project Ga0265780, IMG submission 192432) | Plant litter microbial communities from East Loma Ridge, Irvine, California - P1 T30 | ecosystem: Environmental > Terrestrial > Plant litter > Unclassified | place: USA: California...
TCCTTGACCACCTCTCACATCCTTGGTCACCCATCCCAACACCCATCGCTAGTGTACATCAGTACAACACCTGTCTTCAGTCGTTATCATGTCTCAGCATTCGCCTCAGTCGTCTGCTGGCAATGGTCCTGCCTCAAGTCCTTTCGCCGGCACCGACCCCACTCTGTACTCACCCGACATGGCTCGTGACTCCAAGCACCGCAGCCACGACAGCGTCAACACCGTCGTCGGTCATGGCAGCAAGGCTGGCCTGGGCATCATCTTCGAGAAGTCTAAGGAGCTTCCGCAGCCTGAGCCTTACAAGCCCGCTGGCTTCCTCGACGAACTTGAGCGCGAAGACTTCATCTCTCGCCACATGATCGTCCTCCAGCTTCCTGATGGCACCAACGCCGGTCTTGATGCCGAGCACGAGCTCTTCGCGGTCCAGCACCAGATGAAGCTGGTAAGTCTTCGTTCCTTCCTCTTGCTTGACCTTGCTGACTATGATCCAGTATGCTTGCTTCCACACCTGTGTCCCGGTCTACACTCGTGGCGTCCACCTTCGCTTCGATGACCTTCGTGACGCTGCAGAAGGCAAGCAGATCCTTGAGCAGCATGGCTTCCAGGTCGAGTACGTCACTGGCTACCAGTACGCCCTCGTCAAGGGCCAGGAGACGTCTCTTGTCAACGACTTCGAAGGCCAGATGCAGCTGGCTGTCATGATTGACGCCAACCCCGAGCAGGCCATCTTCGATTTCACCCAGGCCGATGTCGTCTACGTCGAGAGCATCGTCAAGAACATCGCTTCCGCCTTTGGCAAGGTTCGCAACCTCGTTCATTTCGAGACCAACAGCAAGAAGATGACTCTCATGTTCCGCCTTGAGTATCATAGCGTCGATGCTTGCAACCGCGCTGTCAACTCCCTGCGCATCGATCCTGTCTGGGGCACCAACTCGGACGTTAGTCACCCACTCTTGCCATGTCTTCCCTTCATGCTAACTCTTACGCAGAAGTCGTTCCAGTGGGTCACTCTCGATGCTGGCCATTGGTACACCAACCTGGCCACCATCTCTCCTGGTCGCCCCTTGCCTCGCGTCGACAACAAGGGTCGCTTCCCGCAGTTCCGCGCTGCTGATGGCACCGATGGTCACCCTCATGGCCGTTACAGCCCGTACACTCGCCACCCATCTGACCAGCACAACCGTGTTCGTCGCGAGCGCATCCTCGACGGCAGCGATGTGCGCACCACCATCATGCTTCGCAACATTCCGAACAAGATGGACTGGGTTTGTGACGTCCTCCTACACTCTTGGCCCTTTGCTAACTTTGCTGTAGATGGCTCTCAAGGCTGTCCTCGATGAGCAGTGCTTCGGTTGTTACGACTTCGTCTATCTGCGTATCGACTTCAAGTCAGGATGCAACGTCGGCTACGCCTTCATCAACTTCGCCAACGTCCACGGCATGATCGCTCTCATCGACAACATCGAGCGTCGCTGCTGGACTGGATATCGCTCCCACAAGGCTGCTGAGATTTCCTATGCCACCATCCAGGGTCGTGAGGCTCTCATCCAGAAGTTCCGCAACTCGTCGGTGATGCAGGAGACTCCGTTCTGTCGTCCTCGCCTCTTCCACACCTACATCGACGCTGAGGCCACCGGCCAGCTTCGCGCCACCGGCACTGAGCAGGCCTTTCCTCGTCCCGACAACCTGTCCAAGCTCCAGCGCTCCATGGATAGTGCTCGCACCATCGGTTTGTTTCCCCCTCACGGCTACTCGTCTCTCGCTGAGCACCGCGTCCGTGGTAGTGGCTATGATCGTGGCACTCCCCGCGACATTATGCAGGCAGCTATGCACTTTGCGCGACAGCGTGCGGCTCCGGCTCCGTCTGAGATGCTGGACCTCTCCGAAGCTACGAAATATGACATCGAGGTCTGGTACACCCGCATCTATGGGCAAGGCCGCCTGGGATGCATTCCATTCGACTTCATCCCTATGACTCATCTCGCCTTGTACTTCGCCCAGCAGCAGACTAGCCCTCAGGCCATGCCCACCAACCCTGGTATCATCGGCGCTCCCGCTCATGGCTACGACCAGTCCGATGCTGGCGTCTTCAGCAGCCCGTCTCGCTACTCCCCACTGTCTGCCGGCAAGTACACCAACCCTCGTGGCAAGTACGCCGACTCTTTCAAAGGCAACTGGTAGGAGCTTCGCTCTTGCAACCCGACTCTTTTGTCATCGCCTTTGATCGTCTCGACGTTCATGGCTACTTTCCCATGTTTTTCATTTGTTCCCGGTTATTTTCGATCGTTTTCGACATGGTGGTCTTACTGAGCCTTTTCGACAAGACTTCCTGGTTATACTTAGTAGCACACTAGAGTGTTGCTGGCTGGCCTTTGTTGCGTTCGGAATGATCTGGGTCTGAGCTTCGATGTTTCGTATTGAAGATCTCTGAAGATGTGATGGAACCATGGCCTCTTCAGGTCAAACATGTAACCACTTTTCCTTTCTTACAACCAATCAATTGAGCACTTGCTCCCCAAACTCTTCCTTCTCTTGCTCCGTGACGTCTTTGCTGTCGATGATCTGACTGCTGTGATGTGTTCTGTTGGCCCGAGATGCTGACGCTCTTGTGGTTGTTACTTGCCTTGGTCGTCGCTCGATATTACTCACGGCGGCTTTTGACGTTGCTTCAACCCGGATCCGGGGGTCTTCGCCCGTGAGACTTGACAAATCGTAGTACTCGAGATCGCCATGCTGTTGCTATCGAACGCAAAGAGTATGATGGCGTCGTGCAACGGAGAGTGGGGATGATGGGCGGAAGTCGGTTGGATAAGAAGTCAGAGAGAGATGAGAACATGAACAGGCATGCTCATATGCATCCGAAGAACTTGTAGACTGAAAGGGCGACGGTGCCTGGCAGTCGAAAGAGGAATGAAGGATTGGCGTTGGTAGAGCAGGTGTAAGGTGGTTGCTTCCCCAGTGACAACGACGCGAATACTAACGTCGACAAGTCAAAACATGGCGAGCGAGGCGAGGTGGTGCGGTAGATGCAGCCCCTTCGTCTTGAAAGTCGCAGGAAGTGGAATGGTTGACATGTACAGGCGGAAGGTTGAGGAGGATGTGGACCAAGCGTGCAGTGCTCGACGTGAAGTGGTCGACTTAGACTGAGTAGCGCGCTCTGAAAGGCCCTAGGAGATTCACGCAACATAGAATGGAATCGATGTGGTGGCGCAGTTGTAGATCAGGGGTTCGTGCTCGTCGCTGGGAAGTTCGATGTGCCAGACACGTTTGCGACCGAGCTCAAAGGACCAGACCGGGGCGAGCGGAGTGATGCCGCTGTTCGCGAAGCAGATGCAGTGAGGTTTCTGATCTAGCTCCTGAGATTTTGGAACGGTAGTGCAAGGACTGGTGCAGTTAAGTTGATCGGAGGGTAGAGGTGGAATTGGCCAAAGAGACAGTGGCGAGCAGGGGCTACGCACCGTAATCTCAGTGACCTTTTCTCATGCAGGCGTTGATCTGACGTGAATGGTAGTGCTGATCGAACGGCAGAGGCCCGGGCCAGGTCAAGGTCCGCGCTGATGGTGGGTAGGTAGGAAACATGGTGCGAGCTGGCGACGTGGTGGAAGCAACGGTGAAATGACCCCCAACATTTCCATACTTGACTCTGTGGATACGATGAGGTATCAGAAGCAGCTCCCAAAGTTTCGAAACCGTAGTGCAAAGTCTGATGAGGTGGTCCAGGTAGGAGGGTAGAAGATACCACATAATTCGAGCTGGCGACGTGGTTGAAGCGACAGCACCAAGAGTGCTGAACAATCCCATACTTTGTGCGATGGATACGGTGAGGCGTCGGAAGTAGCTCCCAAAGTTTCGAGGCGGTAGCGCAAAGTTTGGTGGAGTGGTACAGATGGGAGGGTAGGTAGTAGGCGGAGAAAGCCTCGCCACGTGACTTCGGACAGGTAGATGGTTCGATCAAGGCGGTGATGCAGGGGCACTTTCCTCGCTTTCGAAGGTGCATCTGAAGCATTTGAAAACGGTAGACATAGGTGACTCTGCACGAACGTGTTGCCGTCGCTCTACCTCGCACCGTGTGCGGTGGTGATGCAGCGAGCGTTCTACTGCCGTGCCTTCCACACTGAACCCCACCACATCAGACGCCGCAGCACTGAAGACGGTGTGAGATGGTAGAGGAAACGTATGACACTCTCCTGATGAGGTAGCCATGAAAATTGCGGACAAAGAAAGCCAAAAAGCACCAGAAAGTGATGGATGATGAGGGTACAGGAAGAATGCAGGAGGCGACAGGGAAGAAAAAAGTGAGGGGATTTTACGACCCCACAATCCGCATGACGAGGATGCTGTGGATCAGATGGCTTTGAGGGGAAGGAGCTGCCAGTCATTCGTGGGGCTAGCTCAGGGGCTCACCGCCATCATGGCGTCCTCAGGAGGATTGGGCTTGAGTATAACAAACCCGCATCTACGATGGGCATGGGAGCTTAATGGGGACCAGCTCAGACATCTTCTGCTGCAGCTCAAGAAGGTATGAGAGGCAGAAAAAGGGAGGCCGGGCTGCTGGAGAGGTGTCTGAAGCCTCAGGATGCCAGCGAGAAGCAGGAAGAACAGCACATCAAACAGAATGGATACCTCAACGACTCTGATAACACGTCCCCTATCAAAGCTAGAGATATACAAACTAAATGACATACTTGCTCATTACCGTTCTCTGGCTGCATATTCAAACGCTCATCTCCTTGCACGCACAGGTGCAGAGAAGACGCATGTCTGGAGCGTCAGACCACCTTTGCAGTTGTTTCCAGTGCCTCAAGTGACCTGCACCATCTGCATTTTGGCTCAGCTCCATCGCTGGTACCACATGTATGCTTTTGCCATCTCTTGCAGCTTCATGGGACCTCTGTACGCTGCGTATGGCGAGAGAATGATGTGGCGGTGGGGCGCACGGGCCCCGCGATACTTCGTGATGCTCGCCGTGGTGTTGAGCTGCCTCCAAGGCTGCGGATGCCCGCCAAACCACCACGAAAGTTTACACGCCCAACCACGTCGACCAGCTATCACATCGCCTTCTAGAGCTCTGAATGTCGCTGAAGATGTCTAGCATGCTATGGGTGAGCTTGTTTGGTGTCCCACTCGCGCCCAGCCGTTCGCATCTGGCGGGAGTTTGCGTGCATTGCGGACATCTCTTGAGCCCAGGGCCGCGCCGATTGCTCGTCTCTCTCGACAGCTCGAAGCATTCTTGGTCTTCTCCGCCACATCCTCGACGGCATGAGCACGCTTCGGAGGCTCTGAGATGTGCACACGGTGGGCGCCGCACATGGCGGCTCCAAACTTTGGCCGGTTTGCTACCCACTTTGACTGACGGCGACAGCTCTACACCACGGCAGGTACATTGACGACCGCGGCGTATGCAATAGGACCCCGAGATGATCCGAAAAGCTCAGAAGCCGCCATGGCTGTTCCAGGCTCTTTCGCAGGAGCTCCTTCACACCCCCACCGCGGGGAATTTTCGTACACCACAAATCATCGGTCAATTGCAACACTACTCCGTGCGACACCCGAGAGACGTGTGTACAGCTTATAGGTTCGAAGGCCTGGAGCCGGCACATCACACCTCCTGCAATTGTTCACCGGCCCTCGCAGCTGATGACGGCCTTCGCACCGCGAAAAATCGACGCCTGTAGGCTGCATCCGCCACCAGCACCACAGGAGAGCGGTGCCATGAGATACACGCATGCCCCGAACGAAACGATCAGAGGCTGACTGGACACAGTGAGCATAGCACTTTCGATGCATGCGAGCAGCAGCACGAGTCTGCCAGCGAACCGCTTTCTACGCGACTCCAAGGCCCGCACGGCGAAAACCACCAGATAGGCGCCCACGGAGCGATGACATGCTCTACCATACCGATACCGACACGATATGGTACGGTCGTCAAAGCCGAGGATCATTTTGTTGCGACTACTATACGGCAAAACGTTTCGCTGATTGGCGTCCCGCGACCTTGAGATTGGAATGAGCGGGCCTCTGTCGACAGCCGAAAATGCCAACTACCGGAGCCAGAGGAGATGATGGCGGCGAGAATGTGGCCCTTCGTATAACACCAAGTCCATCGATGTTGGTGAGATCCAACAACGCCGATCTTGTCTCGGCCGGGTACTACAGCGTCCATTGCAACGTGGTCCAACTCTTTTCACAAGTATTCAGATTTCGGCACAATTAGAGGCGGAAAAGACAAGGTCCGGGACTGTATCCCGACCAGGGAGTAATTGACAAGCCTTCCAAGAGGTCTTGGAAAGACGGCAGATCGTTCATCAGCAACAAGAACAACGACAGGCTAATGATTACCGCGTTAGGATTGCTTCTTGAAGCGATGCACGTTGACGGACAGGGTTGCAGGCATGCGGACATGATACCCACAAGATACCCTGTTGATTTGACGGCCTTGAGGATCTGTCCGAACAAAGGCCCGATATGTTGCCACGCTAAATGCGCCCAACGACAAGGCCCTGAATCCTGCGGGGATGTCGAGGTCCATGCTGCTGGCGTTCTCAAACATCCTTGACCTTGCGCCATGTACAATAGGATGCGACCGACGCAGGTCTTGATTGTGGTCGATTGTGATGATCAGCGGGACGTTCAACGGCAAAGTCCACACCAGGGCTGACGGGTGAGCACTCTCGGCTCAACGCTCCTGCATGGATCACAGCGGAGATATCACCGATCCCGTGCTCTTTAGCAAGACCATATCAACGCACAGGATGCCTTGCGGCATTGATGATTGTCGATAGACTCGTCGACAAGAGGATTCTGGCACCCGCTAACGAGTTAAATTGAACGACGCTCGAGTACGAATTCGGCGGTGCGGTCTGTCGCCTGAACACATGTTGTCCATGTCATCTTGGGCATTGAAAATAAGCCGACAATTCAAGCGACCCGTGCTGACGGGCAATCCATGTCAAGGCCGGCAGACATGCAGCGCTCTTCCTTGGAGCTTCAGCGGAGCGAACACTGTGAGCTAACTTGGGAACTGGCAAGCTTCAGTGCTTTGGCAGACACATTCGAGCCTCAGTCATGCCCGCGGAGGGATCCACTAGGAGGCGACTCATGAAGTCGACGAGACAGCCAGCTTTATCGATCGGGCCGATTATGGCAAAGGTCAGCCTTGTGGCAGAGAACAAGAGCTATTGGGCCCGCGAGCCGTCAGCTCGTCGCAATGCAGCCAATGAAGCGTTGTGATCTGGCTTTCTCCGAGCTCTTTCTTTATCGATCTAGGGCTGACGTGTCGACCACACGCAACTTCTTCAAAATCGGTGAGGCCGAAGATCATCTGACCTCGTCATAATCTGGGCTGAATTCCAACTCGAACTGCTTGCAGACATAGCGGACAGCCAAGGAGGCTCAGCCTTGCCCAGCTGTCTTTGGCCTGTATCTCTTGAAATAGAGCGGTCTCGTGTCGAGCTCATGACGACACTCCACTCAAGCTGACGTAGAGCCTACTACGAGGAGCATACAAGCCCCATGCTTGCGACTCGTGCGCAAGGCTTGGGTGCTATGTGCCTTGCTATCAGGATTACTTTCCTGTTGGCCCAGGAAGCATCGACACCAAAGTACTTGGAGTATGAATACTCTGCTTGGGAGACGAGTCTCGTGGTCACAAGAGACCGGGACTAGCTTCCGCCCAAAACATGTCGTCCAAGAGCAATATGTGTACTCCAAAGTACAAGTTCACGACACAATGTGCAGTGCCAAGGCGACCCCGCACATGTCTTCTTGGATATCACACTTGTTGCAGAAGTCCTTGAAGCAAGAACAGTTTCAGCTTATTGCCTTGCTGGCTGTGGGGGTCTGAATCGGGCGCACAAGACTCCTCGGCGGGTATGGGGTTGTGTCGTCGCACACTTGCGTCTTCCTGTCAAGCCTGTCAAAGGCCTCTTACGAGTCGTTGGCACGATCGAAAGCCAAAGATACTTCGCTGTTTTCGCGCAGTCACGCAGCAACAAGGCTTTTGGCATGTTTCGGGAAGCTACCTGCGAACGGGTATTGTGTTTGTGGTTGCCCGCGGTTACTGGATCCTGGTGAATCTATCCAATAGGTTCGGACTTGGACATGTGGCCATTTGAAGTGGCCACGAACCCGTCACATACAGGTCTCGCCTTCTAGGCGATGGTTTTGTTGGAAGTCTTGTCCGATGTCATCCTGTGGTGTGGTGATCCGCCTGTTGGAGCGCGAGCCGGACCCCCGCTTCGTCTTTGTGCCTCATAGACACGTTGGGCGAGCACATGAGCCACTCTCGAAGTCCTTGAGAAGGCAACTGTACGATGCTCCAAGTGTCATATCCGCGACCACGTTGTCCCGCCCAAGTTCCGTAATCGTGGTTGTGGTAATCGGGTCTCGGTTGACTTGGTCGCAATCACTGCTCATATATCGTTTGGATCGCGAGCGGTAGGTGTGCGTCCTCGGGCGGACTGGATCTTACGTGAGCATCAGAATCGCGAGCCAACGGTCTTGGAGCAGGTCATCTTTGGGCAGCCCGGGGCGTTGTCAGCCGGTGCTGTTTGCTTTGAGGGCGGATGGTTGCTGTCCCGGCTCCGGCGTACGACATGAGAATGTCTACGAAGACTAAACGAGCGGCGCGCTTTCCAAAGTTGCGTCTAAGGAGTTAGTCGTTGCTTGCATCAATCAGGTGCTCGCGATGCCCCGGGACTTCTCCTTGTGCGATGGTCGCGGTTGCGGGCGCAATGCCTCGCAGCCACCACACAGAACGCGGAGCAGGCGCGATGCCCGAGAGGTCGTGTAGAGCTTCAAGAGCTACTCAAGATCCTCCACAGAGCCTCCGTAAGCTCTAGATTGAGGCGGATGAATGTCGAGGGGCCACAGAACGGGTGGTTGCTGGGGGAGATCAACCGCCGCCGCAGCACCGCGCTGATGATTCTGGAGATATGGCTTTGGCACAACTACTCCCTGACGGTCGCTCGCACTCATAGTGCCATCTCAGAGGGCTGCGAGTATCATCGCTTTGGTGTTGTTGGAGATGGTTGTGGTGTTGCGGTAGGGGTGCCTGAAATGAAGAAAGCTACCCCACGCAAAAGCATGGAGCCGAACCACGCCAGGGGTACCGGAAGGCTACCAACTGCCCCGGAACACTGTCACAGCCGGCCTACACAGAAAGCAAGGGCATCATAGGCTGCTTCGCATCAGATTCCATGGCCTCCTGATGTACTTGAAGTTGTACAGGGCGTAACATCTCAGCAAAGGCTCAAAGCCAGACTCGGCGAAACAGTTGCATGGTTCTTCCACAATTTTTGCCAGCCCTACCGTCTCCACCACACCCACGCTAGTTTGGCGCACAACTGAAAGACCTGACTTCCCTTCACGGCAATGGATAGCAGCATCTTCAGATTTACAAGAGTCTACGGCTGAATGTCGTGACACCACTTAGAGATCATCCGCCCATCTTCCCGACCTCCGCGTGGCGAGGAGCGACTCCGGTAGGCCTATTGCATACGAATCGTTACACCATACTGGTTGGATCTTACTCAGATCCCCTCACGAGATTTTTCAGCAGGAAATACAAAATTCGCGAGGAACTTTGGGTAGCACTATAGTTCTCGTGTTCGCAGAATCTCACCGCTTGTAAGTCTGGGTCACGAGCTTGAGGGCTTCGTTGAGACATAAATGCGATCAACAACTACGTCCATTTATTTGGAACACACACGCTTAGAGCCGCGTTGCTTCTGGCGCACGTTTGGTAAAGCTAGATCAAGCTAGAGTTATCCCGTTTGCTGTAAAGGAACATATGCTCTTGGCCCAAGGGTTCAACAGAGCCTCCGCCTTTCAGCACGATTGTCCAGTCGCCTGCTATAGTCGCCTTCACCGCAGAACACTCATCCTCACCGTCGTAGTCGCCGCGTCGTTCAAAAAGTTTTTCCCCCACGCTCCTTGCTTCCCCCAAAAGCATGCACCCACACTGCACCACCACTCCACACAACCGTACTACCTGAGCAATCACGACCGCATTGAGATCAACGCCGCCTGCCTACAGAAGACACTATCGCCATATTGAGCCTGCGCTGAGAAGTATCACACACGCACATCTCCCCGTATCCGCACACGGCAGCCCACAGAACTTGCCATATCACATCCGCCAGCGCATCACACAGCCTGTATACCTTCAAAAGGCTCTACATATACCTTCATCCCATCTATCTATCTTCCTGTCTACCTACACACCACCAAAATGGCCGCCAACACCTCCTCCAACATCACCGCCGCCACCCTCGTCATGGCAACAGGCCACGACAAGGCCATGCTTCTGGACGTCCACGGCCTCCTCGACAAGATCTTCGCGCGGAACCAGAACCAGCACCGCCGCAGCCACTGGTGGAAGTCGCTGCACGCGTTCCGCAAGCAGCTTGGCCTGCTGCTGGAGGAGATGGCCGGCTCAAAAGCCGAAGCCAAGATCGAAGCTCGGCTTCGCTACTGGGATGAGAAGTTCATCCACATGTGGTACTAGTGCGTTATTTTCCCTTCAGTCTTATTTCGTTGAAAGTCCTTGTGCTGATAAGTTGTAGCCAGTTCAGCCAGCTCGTCGCCGTGGGCCCGTTCGCGATGCTAGGCATCGTCATGATGGCGAGTGTTGCGCGCGTGTGCCGCATCTGCGGCATCACCACCGTGTACGAGGAGATCGCCTCGGGCGACATCAAAGGCGTTTTGAGCGCCAACGATGAACTGGCTTTGGCGGGAGAGTTTGCTGGGGTGTTGGATGAGGAGGAGGGATGGGGTGAGGATGTAGGTGTGGTGGTGGAGAGGGAGGAGTAGGGCTGGTAATTTCCAGCATATGTAAACTAGTCAAAAGTCTTTGGGGTAGTTGGCGTTTGGGGTGGGATGGTGGCGCCTGGATAGCTTCGCGACAATGAAGTACTGTTTCTCGAGAGTCATGATGCCGTGAAGACACGCAAGATAGTGTATGATGTGAACAATCAATCATTCATTGTGTTATTGTGTTATGAAGATATCCAGCCTACCCTTCCTCTCCAACATAAGTCACCTCGTCTGATATCCTCCCAGCCAACCACTCAGCCGCCAATCGGCCCGCCTGCTCACCACACTCCCTCTCCACCCTCGCCGGCCTAGTACGCATCCCATGATCCGCGCCCCTAACAACCACCACCCAACTCCTCGCCCTCATCCTCCCTCTAACCTCCTCCAGCATCTCCAACGGACACATCTCATCCCTCCCCCCCACCACAAACAACACCCTGACCATACCCTGCAAGTCGAGTAATATCTGACTCCTCACGTCCTTCGGCCCTTTTAGCGGATACGACACTAACACTAATTCCACCTCGTCCACCGCGCTCTCTGTTGCGGCCATGACTGCAGCTCTAGCGCCCATGCTGCGACCGCCGAGTACGAGCTTCTTGCTGGGGTAGATGTGCAGGATGCAAGCGAGGAAACTTTTTACACGGCTGGCGAGGTTCATGGATCCTTGGAAGGCGGTGATGGGGGTTGTACGGGAGAAGCCGGTGCAGAAGTTGACGACGGCAGGGGCGGAGAGGGTTCCGCCTGCGCCGTGGGTGAAGATGAGGGTTGGGGTGGTGGATTTGGTGGGAGGGGTGTAGGTGTGGCATTGGATGGGGTTCTTGACGAGGTCGGAAGTTATGGACAAGGTCGCAAAGTTGGCGACTGGTTCGGAGTCGTCTAGTTGAGACGACGACTTTTCTGCAAGTTGTAGCTTCTGCTCTGGCGTAGGCTCAGGTACACCTTGGACAGATTTGGACTTCTCTTTTGCTTTCTGGGGTGTCCTGTGAGATTTCGATGTGATCTTTTGTAACGCGGTAGTAGTTTGCGCCGAGATCAGATTAGCTTTTGCGGAGGCTCGTGTAATGCGTTTGGTAGATGGCGGAGTAACAGGCGCATCTGATGTCCTGCGTTTCCTTGGTGGCATGACGATTGCTGTATGACTCTCCACGCTCAAAGTATGACCTTAGAAAAGTCAAGATATGGAGAATCCTGAGACGCGCTGATATGTTGACGCAGATTAACAGTGTTCAAATTTTTTGTTCTGTCGATTGTGTGGTTGCCGTTGTTGCTGCCGTGACAGCCCGGAGGTCGGAACCCTCCTCGTCAGGCATTTATTACTCTTTTCCTGCCACCTCCCAACCACCAACATAATTTTCGTTTCTTCTTCCAAAACCACAGTCTCCGCAGAGCCGCAGCGCCCAACTCTCAATGGCAACAAAGAAATTGCTTATCCCATCATTATGGCCACGTGCTAGCAGTTAAGCTTCTTCTACTGGACAACGGGAGCATCTCGGATGCCCACATCCTATGCAGACGATGTTCCAATCTCCAAACAGGCCATTACCACACTCGCTGCAGAACCACACTCGGTTTGAACTCTTCTTAGATTTGATTCCGTAATAAGCAGATGCAAGTTCCTTCGTGGTGTGATGCTGATGGCCTTCTACGGCCCCGAATTCTTCCTGGATATCTTTCATGATGTCCATCATGGGAACCATCCACAGGCAGCCAAAAGCATCAGTTGCAATCAACATCCCATAGACCTCTGATGAGCTATTTTGATCTGAAGCAATGATCCATGAGCCTGAGGATCCATTTGGTGGTACTGCAGATTGTCAGGCCTTGCAATGAGACAGAAGATGTCAACTTACATTCGCCGTCAGGAATTTGGAGGACATGCGCATCAACGAAATCAAATCCCGAAGGTAATATGGCCGATGCAGGCAGCGCAGATATTTTACATCGCCGTCTTGACCTATCTCCGATTATAGCGCTTCGTTCTCCCGTAGCACGAGCTGCTTTGCGCAATTCATTTGAGGAATCTTTAGAGAACCCTTTGATCTCTCCACTTTCGATTGAAGGGAGCTCTATCAATGCCCAATCGCGGTTCCGAGCCCGATAGGAGTAGGAGGCTTTCGCCATCGTACCCAACGAAGTCCATGTTCGCTTGTCTTGTGTGTCGATTAGGGTACTCGCGTCCGAGGATCCTTGGAAAGCAAAGACAGGCTCCTCATCCAAATAAGCAGTATCGATTTCCTCAAAGCCAACGTAGGCGCCACCAACATGCTCGCGATCTTCGATGTCCTCTTCATTGGTGACGAAGAGCAAGTTGTCTTTGTCGTCGACATCGTCCATGTCATCTTCTCCGAGTTCGTCCTCAGTATCGCTATCGGATAGCATATCATCGTCATTGGTGTACAGCTCACCATCCGGTAATATATGACCCGCAGTAAGGCCATAAAGCGACTTCTTGTTGTCTTGAGCGCCGATGATGGACACAAAACCTCCCACTGTGGCAAATCGCTCCATGCCTGGCTGTCCAACCTTGATTCGGGGCGTCCAATCATCGAACAACGTGGGGTCTTCTTGTTCGAAAAAGACCTCATCTGGCGATTCGCTTCCGGTAGGAGTCAATGGTCGGCCAACAACAGCAAAGTCGAACCTGTATAGACAAAATTTGGGTCCATAATAGACGTTCCTGGCAGCCTTCTTTTTCAGGAAGCGTTCGACCTTGCTTTTGGCGTCTTCTGGGCAAGTGAAGACGATCGATGGTATGGCGCCGGCTTCGGTACGGCCGAGAAGCATTAACTGTGCGGTCAAAGGTCGAAATGACACGCGCCTTCTGCGGAGGTAGTCGAGTAAGGCAGACAACAGCTGCGATTTTACGTCATTAAATCGCTTTATCATCGCGTCTTCCACCTCCCGATCGAAAATCTGCAGGCCGTTGATCGTGGTCAAGTGGATAATCGTTGCTTGTGGATCCTCCTGATTACGTTCAATTCTTCCTGGTGTGACGACGGGTACATTTGGTGTCAAGGGGGGAGATAGAATGACAGGTACTGTTACAGCATCGACACTACTACATCTTGTGCTCTGCTCTTGATCGTTTTCTAATCGCTCTAGAGAACTGACAGAAGTGTCCTCGATAGATGGAAACAGAGCACTTCGCGATCTCTCCACAGAGGACGTGCCACATAGCAAGCTAGGGGAGCTATTTGTAATCTTTTTTTTTCGTAGGGGTTGCAACGATGATAGAAATATTGTCGCATGGTCGCTGCTCGAGGCTTGGGACTCACCCGTGCCGGTTGCCATAATTGTTCTCGCCGCAGGTGGAACTGGGTACATAAACGAACACGCGTTGGGCAGATTCGGGGATGGATGGTTAAGCGAGTGGGCAATACCGGTGAGACTCAGCCTCGTTGGAGCTATGCGATCATGCAGCTGTATATTTTCTTTCGGAGCCCATTGGATAGGCGGAGATGGCTTTTGGAACTCAGCCTCGTCATGACTTCATTCTGCCGCCAAGTAGTTCTGCCCAGTCTGCCTCACTGCCATCTCTTCACTGCCATCATAAACTGTCTCGAGAGGTCTCAGAATAGTATGACCACTTACTCTGACGCCATCTTCTGAAAATTTGAAGATAGCTCCGTCGACAATCAAATGCCAGACGGTCTTCTAATCAGTGGCCTAGGTCCGATTGACAACGCCACGAAGCAGAAACTTAGCCAGGTTCTATGGGACTGGAATTTGTGTGGGCAATGTTCTGCGAAACCCTCTTGTAACGATGCAGACTGTCCTTGGCACAAGGCTGATAGCTGTGACGCATTCTGGACCCTATATCATCAATTTGCAGACGCATACATCCCCGAGCGTCTAGGCAGACGGATAGCTCTTGACAACCACCAAAAACTTGTCCATATCATTGAGACAATCAAGTCCGGAAATACCAAATCGCGCAAAGAACTCCTCAAGGGGATATACGATCTAGGCCACACCAACGGAGGCAAGCCACCGACATTGAACGACCAGAACCAAGCTTTCAACATAGCAGCGAGTCTCCTCCTGTTGATGGACTTTGGTGTCCTTTACGATGCTGCCAACATATCATCTGGCCGGCTCCTCTGTGCTCATTGGCGAGATGATGTATCTGCCGACATCTTCATCAAGGAGGCCTTCCCTTCATGGCCTATGAGTGTGCCGCTAGACTTACAAGACATGCTTCCTGATCTGAGAGCGAGAAAGTTGTCCAAACATGCGAAGTTGCGATTCCAAGCGACGAACGACATCCGGCGCCATCTGGTACTGGATGAAAAGGAGAAGATAGTGTGGATCTTTCACCAAACTTCGGCATTAAGACAACTGCTCGCAGCCACGAAAGATGGGTCAAACGCATGCATCTTACCGAGACAGCTCGTGTTGGAGGTATTAGACACAATCCATGTTGTGCTCTTTCCCTCTGACATTGAGTCGCAAGGGCTACTTGCATACCTTGTGACGAAAAACGGGTGGGACAAGGGCCTGCTTGACGTATCCACGTCGTATCGAAACAACAACGACCCCGATGGGTGCTTCAACTACTTCGGCAACCGCCTTGAAGAGCTTGTCAAGGAGATGAGGAATCCTACGCCACATGGATGGCTTCAAAGACGACTCAAGAGAAAGGAGGACGCGTACATGCTGATGGTGGCAATGTATGGAGTAATCGTAGCAGTTGTCCTTGGGTTCCTTACGCTGCTGACCGCCATTTTCCAGTCGTGGGTCGCGTGGCAACAGTGGAAGCATGCTGTAAACTGATCAACGCACCACTTACCCCGAGATCCTGCACAACGTCGCACTCAACGAAGGCGACGCTGGTATGGATTCGGGACGAGGTCTGCGGCGCATCGGCGATACCTCCCTCTGGCAACCTCGCCAGCATCTATTGCCTGTGTGGCGGCGATTATTAGTCAGGTGTGCAACTCCAGCTTTCAATTCGGCTCGACATGGGGCCTAGGGGTTGTCCAAGTTCCCAATCTCTACAGGCATCAACTTCGCACATCACCAGGAGGCCAGACAGGTATGTTCGTTGTTGTGGGGTTGCTTCGTCCAAAACTCTGTCCGGAACCTTCATTCCGTGGACTGGACTCCGCTTTCATCGTATCCTAGGTGCTGCGGTATCCCGACTGTGCGAAGCTGGGGTGTGGCTGCCGACTCTGCCCGCCAGTCAACATTTCGCTTCACGCGACAACGCGACAGCCGCGGGCCGAGCTTGCCCTCTGGCAGTGGCCCGACGTTACATTGAACTATTGGTACCATGCACTCTTGTTTTGGAGAGTGTTCCCTGTCGCAGCAAACACCAGGTGTTGAGTCGATATGATGACCGGCAGTCTCCGTCAATATTTCCGATGGAGTTGCAAGTCTGGGGCTATGAATACCAACGTGGTACAATAAGCAAGATCCCGTGACGTTAGGATCTGCACATATCGATGATCATTCCGTGTCGAGCCAGCCATGCGTCCGAGCCCACCCAGGAACGCCGTATCAAGCCATATCCATGGACAGAGGCACCGCTTCCCCAAAGCAGGCAGGCTAGACCGCAAAATCTGCTATCGTGAACCAAATCAAGAAAAGCAGAATGCAACCACAACCTCACGCCAGTTTGGCAGTCTAAACTCAACTCATGCTCCGCGGCACTCCCGCTGCCCAGCATCTCGGTTACCCCAGCCACTGGCCTCGCACCCTGCGCTGCAAGCCTTGCCCTGCTAATATCCACATGGCCAAGGGCAAGAAGCAAGGTGACAAAATGTCCGATTCGCCGTGCATTAGCAGTCAAAACAGTCCACAACGCCAGACGCCACAAACGTGCGCGCCGCAGGTTGCAACCTTCGCTTTCGCATCCGGGCCAATCACAGCAACCGGAGGAGGGGCCCGAAATGATTGGTGAATTTGGGGTTAGGCGAGCGCGGACCGAGTCGGCTCAGGGCGCCGTGATCATTGTGATCGGTGAGGGTTGCACGAAAAGTGTGGGGTTGTGCTGTGCAGGGGCAGCATAGAACGAGTCGCGCAACCGCAGTGACAATGGCCGGATTTGATAATGTTACTTTCGCGCAACCGCAGTGACAATGGCCAGATTTGATAATGTTACTTTCGCGCAGATGCTGAGCGACTGTTCTGGGGGCGTTCAGGGGCGGTGTGGTGGAAATCAATTGTTAAGACTGGAGAGCAATGCGCTGCAAAGAGTATATGAATGTGGATTTGATATTGATTTGGATATTGTTATCTTCTTTGGTGCTTGTATGCTATAATCGTGACGCTGCGCACAGCGCGAGCGAAACTCTCCATGATGTATCGCTATGAAATAATGCAGAGATGATCTATGATGTTACAGTAACGTGGCGTGGGTATGGTCGAATGAGGAGCGCGAGGTGGTATACCAAAAGAAGCAGAATGAGACAATTTTGTGCGAGCACAACGGAGAACGGGATATGCAGGAGTTGGTGAGAAGAAATGTCGAGTAAGAGATTGATGGCGCTATGCTTGAGAAAGAGACCCAGGGATGTCTTTGAAAGTACAGCCCTCGACTGGAAGAAAGAACCAAGGGGTATCGCGCCATAAAACATTCCACATAACAAGCTTCGTGCTTCTGGTCGTAAATGTCGAATTAGATGTGCTTTTTCTAGTAGCCAGGGTGAGAGGTGGCGGGGTATTTCTCGTCCGCTACATAGTATGATTGCGGATGAGGAGGAGCACCATAAGTTGGGACACCGTATAGAGGCAATGATGATCTTCTCTGTGAGTCTTGCTCATGCGCAGATTCTGGACGATGCTGTTGGATCGGGGTGCTGTGCTGTGATGAGGGCACATGCACGTTGTAAGCTGCGGGCTGCGGTACAGAATAATGAGGAGACTGAGTCAGATGAGGTCGGTTGGAAGCCGAGTACGACGATGCGCTGGCCGGTTCATAAGAGTAATGACGCGCAGATTGCGCCTGAGCGCTATAGCCTTGCGATGTGGGATTCTGGACCGGGTATTGCGGACTGGAGGACAATGGCGATGGATAGTGCTGGGGTGAGGCGGGCGGTGCAAACTGATTAGGAGCTTGTGGTGCGTATGTATGAGGTGGCTGTTGGGGAGCGTATGCATGTGGAGACGTTTGTTGAATGGAGTACTGTGACGCGGCTGAATGAGGTGAGCCGTATTGGTGTGGGCTCGCGTGTGCCGCTGTATACGGTGCGACCTGATGACCGTGCCAGTAGTCTGGAAGGTGAAGATGGAGAGGGGCATGGGTTTGAACCATCCCGTGGCCCATGGCTTGAGTGACTGCATCAATAACATGGTGTTGCAGATGGCTTGGCTGCATGTGTTGCCCATAAGCACCGACGAGAGGCATGTCTTTACCTTCCTCATCCTCTAAGCTCACTTTCCAACCATTAAGAAGTTCAGGTCTGGGGTGGATGTCCGCGAGCTTGTCGTCTTGGTATGGTCGCTTAAGCTTTCCACTGACCACGTCTTCAAGACTGTAGTAGGAAATGACGTGGTGATGTGTTCCCTGGTATTTAACAGAGATCGTCTTCTTCATCAGACCTCCCTCTTTGAACTCGTAGCTGTCGATGAGCGAGCCGCAGAAGCGACGTTGTTGGTCCGGCGTAAGGCTTTGAGCGAAGTTGGCGTAGACTTTGTTGTTTGAGTCCGGATCCGCAGCATCGTAAGATGGGGTTTCAAACTCGTCATCGGAGTTGTTGACATTCTCTCCTGTCCTTGTGACGGTGGAGCCAGCACCTTCTTTGCGCTTCCGCTTAGTACCACACGAGGGGTTTAGGGCCGTCTTCTTCTCCTCTGGTTTGAGCGCGCGTACGAGCTGCCGGTAGATCAGGCAGTTGTTCATCACGCGACTTGGAGACCAATGAACAGCGTCAGTCCAGCGCTTGATGCCTGATGCATTCTCTTCATATACAAGGACGGTCCCGGAGGTCAACATCTCCGCCCGCTCCTTATCGTGCGGCCTACGGCTAATGTGACTGAGGCGACCTTGCAAGGCTGCTTCTACTACAGTCATTGCGTCCTTGGTGGTATCGAGGAACCCTCGCCATGTTGGTTTGAATGCGGGTTGCGCTTTGATGAGGCCAGGCGGTCCATGGGATCTCGGCGGTGGTCCAGCGGTTGCCAAATGGTTTCGCGGGGCTGTGCGTGATGTGGGCGGTTGCAATTGCGCGGTGAAGTTGGTGTGCAGTGAGGGATCAAATACGTTAGGGTAGGACGAGTGTTGTGTTGTCGATGGCTGTGGCCAGACCCAAGCATCGGCATCGCCATAGCCTTCCACCTTCTGGATCCCACCGTGGGACAAATCATGTCCGAAAGGTGGCATCGTCAAAGTCGGCGCTCTTGTACCCTGCAACATGGAGAAGGTCAATAGTCGATAATAGGGCCGTGATCAGCGTCAGATTGCAAGTCTGGTAGGTGGTGGTCAGTATCATGTCTAAAGACACTTGATGGAGGAATTACTCACTGTTGATGTTGGTGAGATGGACAAGAAGGAATGAGCGAATGAATGAATGAATGAATGGATGGAGTGCTGGCTCTTGGTAGAGGACTATGTGTGGGTAGGTATAGTCGTTTCCTTTTTGAGGCTTGCCCGCTGTCTCCTGCTTGTGAGGCGTAAGGAGAAGTGCAAG
>Ga0265780_10003892_pt1 | contig 19443 bp, 21 predicted proteins | sample P1T30metagenome_FD_192432 | JGI IMG/M metagenome (GOLD analysis project Ga0265780, IMG submission 192432) | Plant litter microbial communities from East Loma Ridge, Irvine, California - P1 T30 | ecosystem: Environmental > Terrestrial > Plant litter > Unclassified | place: USA: California...
GAGCCAAAGCAATACCATTTGCGGATGGCGGGACTCGACGGCATAGTGTAGAAACGGGTCAACAACTGACGAGTGATTCGAAGATTCTTCGATCATCCGCGGTATGTATGCCAATTCTGCTTCGAGCAGCATCTCGCATCCTATTACCCAGCCCATCCGAGTTCCCAGCTCGTAGAGCTTGTACGTTTCTGCAGATGTGACCTAACCTGTGTACGAAAGTTCTTGTAAACATTATTGGAGACGATGTTCGGAGCGAGTCAACATGATGTCTTGTGGTCCGTCGCAATGCGAGAAAGGATCCGTAAAGCTCGTGAGCGGAAGTTCGACCCAGGAGCCATAACTTTGGAATGGCCTCTCAGGATGGCAATTCGGGGTCAACTGCAACCCGGCGTCCAAAAGGTCTGAGACCAGTATGCTCCAATCCTTGTCGGCCGGATCAGTTGCACACAGCAACAAGTCGACACAAGTACTTTATAGAAGGTCAGGACATTGATGGAGACCAAGGCTTGTCACATGTGTCACTTACTTGCCATTATCGTCGACTTCGGCCGCAATGTCTTGTCCAACAAAGTCGAATATAAGCCGGAGCAAAGATCGATAATGCTGTAATTGACTCTTGTTTGTGATCCGGACTCGCATGCCAAGGTCTTTACATATGTACTTTCTGACAGTAAGCTAATTATTATCCCTTTATGTGTCGTGGAAGAACGTGACAAATTACTCCCATGCAGCAGGGTTTGTCCATCCTGTAATCGATCATCAGCTGACGCTCTTTGTGTGTCGAATGTGTTGCGGAGGTCTCTGAACAAGTTTGGTATTGTCTGCGCATTTACAAGTAAGCTAAGAACGGTTTTCATCGCTTGAAAGGCTGGAGAAGATGAAGCCTTCACTGCTCTATAGCATCTCCAAGCCGGTAAGATTGATAATGGTCGAGTGTTTATCGACAATGTCAGGATCATACGCCACTGCAATCCGAGGGCAAGGTAGCACAAGATGAGACCAAAAGTGATGTTTGTTCTGAGACCTCCCGCTGACCAAAATGGACATCCGCGGCTATGAGTATGGAATGTCGCTTGCGTCCATAAAAACGGTCGCTTCAGGATGCGCTTCGCTGTGTTTGTTCAGTAGCACATGCACATGTACGCGCCTGTGACCTTCTGTCGTTCGGGCAGGTTTCTTGGCGGTGGTGTTTGCAATTCACGAATTACCCGAATCTGCTGTTGCAAATGCAACGCGCGCTGCAATGCTACTAGGTCATCATCTCTGAAGACAAGTGTCAGATCTTGATTTTGAATTGGCTGGTCGGACAGCTTCGAATGATCGACATAAGCCAGTAATTTCAGTGTGTGCTCGTCGATACTGTGAAGTCTTTCATGAAGCGACGACGAGAACCCACCAACTTGTGCTTGTAGCATCGAGGATTGTGCTGTGACTTGATCACTGGGGTAATGGTCAGCTTCTTGCACTCTTCATTCGTATGCACAGAATCGGCTATTACATCAGCAGCGCAAGCAGTGCTGTATTGAGGTGCTGTTGAATGTAACTCAGCACATCCTTCCAATACTTGATGTCTGCCTTCTTGAAAGGAAACATCAGACGTTGAAAAGTATTTGTAAGCTTAGCCCAAGGCTTCGCGCAACCTGGCTTGTCTCCACCCAGTTTCAATTTCACCTGTTCAATAGCATAGGCACACTGGCAGATTCCCCGTTTTGCTGATATAGCAGGCTCATCTCCACAGTCCCTGTTAGTGATAGCTTCCAGCTCTTCAAGTAGATCTGCCAAGTACTCCATTTCGGCCAGGATTTGTTCAGCATTGGTCGTCGCATCTTTGTCAGCGCTTGTGTACTTCGATAGCTTGTCGAATATCTGGATGGACAGGGAAATGACGACAACTACAGCGCCAGCTACTTCAGCCATAATTGAGGCACTCGAGGTATGTGATAGTACATATATGACAGACCTGCGTCAGATTTTAAGATGATGTCCAGATGTCAACTATTGAGGAAGACAAGGGCAGGCACGAGGGCAAGCAAGAGGCACAATACCTGGGCAGGCGCACCTGAGCAGCGTAGCATGAACAACACGGAATAAGGCAGCATATACGTTTATTGTGCGAAAGAAGCAGGTAAGTTCTTATAAGTAGAACAACGTCCTATGCGCGCATTGATTCTTGATGTGGCTGCATCGGAAAACACGAGCTCTTTCTTACACCAGCGTCCAGCTTCTAGTTACATCCCAATTACCATCACATGATCCAAGGTTCTCTATTGATCACATCGATCAGGTGATACTCGCAAAGATGATGACGTAGCTTGACCCTTGACTGCCTTGAACTGTTCCTGCGCAAAATCCCAGACATCCTCGTGCTTCGCCAAAGCCTGCAACACGATCACGCCCTCTGTGCAGATCAAACGCAACACAATCGGAGATGTCGCTTATATTCGCATGTCCAGCAGCGGGATAAACAACCTCGTAACCCGGGTTCCAGCGAATCAATCCACGCCGTCGGCCTTCGGCGTAGCTTATCTCTGGCTCGAAGTCCCATAACGTCATCGCTACAATAACGACACGAACCACACGCTGGGTCATCCTACCACGCGTTCGGTTTCTTCCTTGGCTTTCACGTTTTGTTGGACAATTAGGTGCCGTGTGATGGTCACTGCCCGGTTTTGACTCGGAAATTCTCTCCATCCCGCGTCGCCAATGGCTTGACAGTAATGGGACGCGGTTGCGTCATATATCGAGCTCGCAATGGCTGGAAGATTGCAAAGAACAAATATAAGAGCACTGCGTCGCGTTTACTGGCCATCCTAGCACACCCTACAGCTTTGACATCAGGCCACAGAATTTGAGATACACACTTTGCTTTTACAAACACCTCACCAACCAGACATGTCCACTCAACCTATCCACTCGACTGGCCGTGGAGGTGAGTTTGCGCCTTTGCTTCAAATGGCGCAATTCTTCGTGCTGACTGCTTGCAGGCGCGGGCAACATCGGCCCAGATACCAACGTCTACACTGATGGGGGCATCGTCCGTGAAGGCGTTCAGGGCGAGTCTGTCGACGGCGAGTTTTCGACAGGTCGCGGAGGCGCTGGCAACATCGGCAAGTCTCCAAGACTAGACGCGCAGACAGAGCACACTGGCCGCCGCTCAGTCGACTTTGTGCCCGAGATTAACGCGCGCGAGGGTCAGGAGGAGTTCCACACGGGCGTGCGTATAGAGATACCTATGTTGGAGAAATGGCGCATCGCTGACTTGGTTGCAGCGTGGCGGAGCCGGCAATGTCTACAAGGAGAAGCACGGCGGGCACAGCCAGTCCCCCGACCGCAAGGGCCTCGGCGAGAAGGTCAAAGAGGTACTGCACTTTGACAAGAACAAGAAGCACGAGCCTTCTCCTCTTGCGCATGGTGAGACGGCGACAAAGCAGTAGATGTGATACCCGATGAAGCGATATCGTGGTGGAGGTTAATAGCAGAATGAAGGACGTCGATGATACCTCTGGGCGCAATGGCACTGCGACATGGCCCGCTTTCTTTACTATAGATTACAATGATACCAAATCTTCCCAACACTCGCAGCCCGAAATCAGATGAAGCTTTACTTGGTGCCTGACTAGAGTCAGGCATGGTGGGGTTCGGGGAGCCCGTGCCACGTGGGGTGGGGTGAAGCTCGAGCGGTTGTCGTCATTTGGCTCGTGAAATTCTACCAAACCCCCAAAACTTTGAACAAACATTCACTCTACTCCCCAATACTCACACAATACAATGTCCACCAACGATCAAGACGTGGAGGCGCTCGTGCATTCGGACGATCCCAACCACCCGGCAAACCACATTTGCACGCTCTGTGCAAAGTTCTACACCCTGGGCTGGGTACGAGCAACCCTCCCGGCGGACGTCGCACGATGAAGAGAACACAGTGAAAAGAAACCAGGACTAACATGAGACATCTCGCCAGGTCACGGGAACCGGTGGAGGAACGAGTATCCGCCATGAAGACAAAATCTACATCGCGCCCAGTGGCGTGCAGAAGGAACTCATGCAGCCGACTGATATGTTCGTAATGGACTTTGAGAGCAAGGAGTATCTGCGACGGCCACAAGTATATCTGGTACCCTCCTACGTAAAATACAGCATACTTATACACCACCAGGTCCTCAAACCCTCCGCCTGCACGCCTCTTTTCATGGCCGCCTTCGAGCGCGGCGCCGGCTGCTGCATACACACGCACTCGCAATGGGCGGTGCTCGTGACCCTCCTTGTCGAGCGCGAACTAGGCACAGACGCGTGTTTCGAAATCGAGGAAATCGAGCAGATCAAGGGCATTCCCAAGGGCCGCGGGAAGCAGGGCAATCTCGGGTACTACGACCGCCTGCGCATACCGATTATCGAGAACACGGCGCATGAGGAGGACTTGAGGGAGAGTTTGGAGGCCGCGATGGAGAAGTACCCGGATAGTTATGCGATATTAGTGAGGAGGCATGGCATGTGAGTATTCATGGGATACTTGTGTGGTGGCTGACATGGGTGTGCTAATGATGGGATAGATATGTTTGGGGAGATAATGTGCACAAAGCGAAGACGCAGTGCGAGAGCATTGATTACATTCTGCAGTTGGCCGTGGAGATGAAGAAGCTGGGGCTGCCGTGGACGAAGTCGTAGAGACTGCGACAGAGAGCCCACGACGTCTCAGCTCCATGGCAGATCTCGATCTTGCTCGAAGGACCTATAGTGAAGGATATGCAGAACGTCGATGCCGATTTCAATGTTCCCCTACAGCGGATAACTGTCAGCGTGACCCATTTTAAATGCTTACTAAGTTAAGCAGAAATGCTCAGCATGGCTAGCACTGCTAGTGTATTGTTTTCGCTCAAGTGCTGAGGCTGCATCTTACGCCCGAAGTATTGAATCATTGGTCCAGGAGTATTTGGTGGGTGTGTCTCCATAACTATCCGTGTCACACGCCGTCAACACAGGTAACCTTCCAACTTCGTATCTCGTGCAAGAGCGAATGGTTGTGTCTAAAGGTAGTCCGATCCATCAACATTGATGCAATGTCAGCAAGGCAAAATTAGCATCAATTGTTCTACATTATGAAGCAATCCTCGGGAGAATGCTCGCGAAGTATACAATATGACGCCCTCTCTCGTCCCTCGTTTGACAGCACAGCTTCAACCTCACGTCTGTTCAGTCTGCAAAGTGTTCTGAAAGAAAAGAATGGCACCTTCAATATCAACTGAAACTGCCTCAGCTCTTCGAAAATACATCGACAATGCCACAATCGGTACTGCACCCATCATCCCCGGCGCAGTCGTGCACATCCTCGACGCCCAAGCCAACACACTCTTCTCCCACGGCTCCAGTAGTACCACTACCGTAAACTCCCAATCCATCAGCATCATCCAATCCCTCACCAAAATCGTCGGCGCAATCGCCTTCCTCCAACTCGTCGAGCGCGGCCTAACCTCCCTCGACGACCCATCCACAATCCCCACGCACCTCCCCGAGCTCGCCGCAAAGAAAGTCCTCACCGGCTCCACCACGGACACGGAAGGCAACAAAACATGGCACTTCGAAGACAGACTCGGCGACATAACACCCCGCATGCTCCTCAACCACACCTACGGCGGCGGCCACACATACATGGACACCCTCCTCTTCGCCTACTTCCAATCCCAGCCCACCCTCTCCTGGCCCACCACCAACGAAGCCGCAGACACATACGCCACCCTCCTCGCCTCCCCCCTACTCCACCAGCCCGGCACCAAAACCACCTACGCCCAGGGCCTCGACTGGATCGCCGTGCTCATCGAACGCCTAACCCACACACGCCTCGCCTCCCATCTCCACACTACCATCTTCACCCCCCTGAGTCTGGACAGTATGGGCTACGAGCCCGTCTTCGGCGGCACATCGCTCGCGCTACCTGGGAACGCGGATACCTTCTGGCCACGCGTGGTGCGCTCCGGGGAGGGATATACCGCGCTCGACCCCCCTCGGCCGCCGACGCTCACACGCGCCGACGCTTTTCCAGAGGGCGCGTATCACACCGGCCGTCTTGGGACGGGGCTGGTCTCCAGCGCACGGGATTACGCGCGCTTGATGACGGTCTTGATGCCGGGGAATGCGGGCGTGGAGCCTGTGAGTGGAATCCGCGTACTCAGCCCTGCATCTGTTGGGGAAATTACTAGGCCGCAACTTTCCCCCGATATTCGATGTGACTCTCGCAATGTTATGGCGTCAGGTGTCACCCCCATCGTCCTGCCTGCATACATTCAATCCGCACATATGGATCCCGAGGGCAGTTTTGGTCTGGGGTGCGGCGTGCAGGGTGCTGATCGGGTGCTCATGGATGGGAGGAGGGGAAGGAGCAAGGGCAGTGTGTATTGGTACGGGGCTGCGAACTCTGAGGTTTGGATAGATGGTGAGGAAGAGGTCGTGGTGTTTGTGAATGGTAATTTCTATCCTTGGAACGACGAGAAGTGGGTAGAGTTTGTGGCAGGGGTGGAGGGGATTATTTATGGGGGGTTGAGGGAGGGGGGATGATGATCGTCGTCACATGAGGTATAGGTTGGATGATCAGAGGTTTTGAGCGCGTAATCTGTGTATTGGATAGTGTTCGTGTCCAATGCTTGTTCCCTCTGCTGATCTGAAATCATACACGTCCCATCCGCTTCTTCCGACGCCGTAACTATACACGCAAAGAATCAGGCCCCATTGTCATTGATCGATAGACTCCAAACCCCCATTCATTCGTCGAAACGCCTACAGCCCTATGATGCAGCTTTGACTTCGAGTGAGCCATTAGCACCTTCCCTTGTCAACTGTCCGTCTCCTTCGCCCTTGACAGCCGGCGTGACCGACCTCTCCTCGCCCAAGACCTCTGGCCGCCACCTAAACAGTAGCTTGCGAGCGCTCGGTTTTGCGCGATCGTTCTCTTGCCACAACTCCGCTAGTGTGTCTACCACAATCTTTCGAACCGGTGGCCGGAACATGTACAGATATTGCAAAGTCTGACATGCCAGGTCAATGCGCTCGGGATCTCTTGCCATGATTTTCAGGCGAGACAGAATCTCGTGGTCGAGTTCTGGGACTTCAGACAAGAAGCGAATCAAGACCTTATCAGTGTGCTCGATAAATCCCAAAATACCGTCGAACATGCGGAGCGCGCAGCGTTGGTAGTTGCCTTGTTTGGAGTCGGTATGGGACGGCGCGTGACCATTCACTCCATTTTTCGTTGTATGCTGAGCTAGTATCTTGTCGTTGTACCACTCTTCGTTGAGCCACGATATGGCAACGTCGATGCGCCTCTTCCAATCGTGAAGGATGTAGTTGTATATCCCATCCCTCACTGATTCGCTGATCGAGGTGCTGCCCTTGGTTCCTTTGACAGCGAATTCATCCTTCACACCACTGTCAGGATCATCCAGACCAGCATTTGCACGCGTGGCTAGTCGCGACAGGATGGTGACCCATGCGTCCCGACCGTAGTCTGTTGCTGCGAGACGGTTGAATCCCGACTTGTTGGCCTTGGTCTTCTGAGTTTCGTCAACACTCGCAAGCATACCAAATGCCCGATAGACGGTTTGGTCGCCATACTTCTGCACTTCCTGTTCCGACAGTGGCGGCGCCTCTGGAAGTTTGTAGGGTGCGAGTGCTGTTCCAGGTCCTGACTGAGGTAGATCAGTTGCAGGATAGCCGTCAAGCCTGTTGACTATTTGTTCGGCGTCTTCAGGCTCGAAGTCGGGTTCATATTCCTCCTCGTCTTCAGCAGCAGGAGCTGCCGCTAATTTGGCAGCCGCTTGTTTGGTTGCAGCTTGACTGAGGCTGAGATAGCGAGAGCGCACAATCTGTGACAACATGTTAGCCTATCCATATCTGACATTCATGCGGACCCCTGTCGCCCCACGTGACTTGGCGTGCCGTTGGGACGCGTGCGGCTAGCGCAGATCCCAACAGGGTCCGGGAAGAGGTATCACGTACATTGATAGCATGATCGAGTTTCTGTGCATCGACGGACTGCAAGACAGGTACGACAATTCTCAGCAGTTGTTCCGGGTCCTTGAACATTTGCACATCAAAGTTCACGGTACTTTTCCCTTCAGGGTTGAGCGTGTACAATTGACGCCAGCTGACCTCGCCAGCCGGTAGAGGCGGAACTGGAGGTGCTTTGGTAGAAGCCTCGACAGTGACTCGCTGCCTCTTGGCTTGCTCAAGCCCGTCGTTCGGCCCACCAGGTGCTGGTCGCTTGCGAGACTCATCAAAGATCTCGATGCGCGTTCGGTGCATGCGCTCCAGATACTGCTGTATCCGTCCATTGACCTGATTCTCAGGATGCCTAGATAACTGTTTAGCCAGGTTAGAGATCAGCATGAAGTGACGACGCACCTCTTCATGATGTTGACAAGCAGAGCTCGTGTTGTACGTTCTATAGACTTGATGATGACTTTGTTCTTAGGTGTCATGGGAGCATTGGCAAGCTTCAGAGCGTTGAAGTTGAGCATGCTGTTCAATATCTTGTTTGCAGCAATTGGACGGCGATGCATCAGTATGCCCAGACTGTTCAGAGTCGCCGTCACAACTAGTCCATCGCTATATCCTGTCAGCACCGGCGGTCTCTGAGCAAATGGCTTATCTGACCTGTGGTCTCCATGTATGATGTCCAGCAGTCGGTCGAGGAGTCCTAGTCCTTCTGCTTCGAGGCTCGCATACGGTATGACGGGGTGGTCGCGGGAAACGAGGGCAAGCGAGATGTCGCCGCCATCGGGTCTCTGTATATTATAAGCATGATGCCCCAGCACTGTGGCACACTGTACGTACCCGTGGGTCCACGATGCCTGGTGTCTGCACGAGAACAGCCTGTTGCAGGAACTTGATGCAGCATATCCGTACGCCGGGCGTGGCGCTGTCCATTCGTCGCAGGATGCTCGATTTGATCGCCGACATGAGCTGCCAGTCTTGGGCATCGTTGGGGTTCGAAACACTGGGGCACAAGAAGTATGAGGGAGAGTTCGATAACTTTCAGGCAAACGCAGGGACGATAGGGAGCTGAGCCATGCAAGATGGCACTCATCATAGGGGGGATTTCTATCTGATACTCGAGGGTCCACTTACACATGTCGGTATACCAGCGGGTATATGCTCGCAGCCGCCTGCACAACGCTTTTGGTGACGCTCTTGTCGTCAACGTGCTCCAGGTAGTCCTTCAACGTCGCGAGCACCGAGGACGCGCTGGTCTCCTTTGCGTCCTGAGGCCACGTGGGAGAAGCAAAGGCCTCAGCTATGAAGTCGGCGCCCCATCGCTGAATGTCAACCGCCTGATTGTCTGCACTGTAGCCGATAATAGGGAGCACGCCTGGTATGATGGTAGGATAGTATCTACCGTCGCCTAACGCGAGCGACCTGGCTGACTCCAACTGCTGTATCGTCTGGGCACTCATGGTGGTGAGTGAGTGCAAAGGTCACGGGCGACGAGCTTTGTTCCTTTCAAAAAGGCCGAGGGGTGGTGTCGCTTGTTCACGCGCGCGCTGCAGTCAAAGTGATGGCGCGACAAAGCACAGTTGCAGTTGATATACGCTTTCCCATCCCCCGCAGTACTAATAACTAATGTAGGCGAAGGAGTGTGTAGAAGGGAAAGAAACGCGCCGGAGTGGGTTGATTGTCTTGGTGCAGCTGCTAGATGAGGTCAGTGAGACTGAGGGACGCTGCAGGTGAACGTTCCGCGCCACGCTAGGGTCTGCTTAGTCATCCGAAAGTGGAAATGGCCCTTCGCCGCGGCGAAACACATGTTCCTTCCCCGCAAGACTGCCACTCTCAGTACACCACCATGGGATAGTGAGTCTTCCTGTAGTGGTGCCGATAGATTGAGGTGCTGACGGGAACAGCAAACCCTTCCAATCGACCTACTATGACGAACGCATGCGGGCCTCGCCGGCTCTGCTGCGAGCTCGTGCACCGTACCTGGTGAAGAATACTATCACCGGCTTCGCTATCTGCAGTCTGGTGATTGGCATCTGTACGCTTTTCGAAACACAATCATATGCGCCTTCTCACTTTTCATAGATACGTACACCATCAACGCCATCTCCCAAGACGAGTTCGAAGATGTCATCGTACCCGAAGAGCCAATGAAGCGACCGCAACAGTTGTCTGGAGGCAATGTACCGGGCGCAACAACACAAGCCATTGTCGATGCACGGAAGTGAGCAGCACTGGTGGCTCACGTGAGGGTGTATAAGATTTGTATGCATTGGGTTGGCGCTTCGGACTTTTAGGACAATACCACTATTTGACACTTTCATCGGACTCCGCGCGCATTCGCCCCGCACTGCCTCTCGCGTTCTCCTAGCAGTGTGGAGCATAGCACCGAACCAGCTTCCTGACGAATCTACGTACGCTTACTAAGGCCACGAGTTTGGAGATCAGATCCGAGGGTACGCTAAGAAGGCGGCCTGTTCTCACAACCACACCCTCTCTTGTCGACTGAGGGGTCTATGGCATGTATAATTCCAGCAAACGCCACTATGAAAGAACGAGTCACCAGTATCCTGTATGAGTTAGGTCTTGTTTGAGCACTTACGTCGCAACATCACGGTCTTTAGCATGATCAAGATTTACTACCACAGTCTACCAGGCCAGATCTCAGGCCCATGATCTTTGGTTAGAATCCCGGCTCCCTTCTTCCGCTTCCGAAACCAAGCGCCAATGTTGTCTAATTCGAGGAACTGCAGTAACGGGACCTTGATGAAGTCGGGGTCCAGACCAAATTACTCTACAAGCAATTTTTTTCTGCATTCACATTCCACAGCCCAGAAAGAACACTCTTCATAAGAGAGCATCCGATCTCTGTCTTCATATTACTAATTCAACACAACACCCCAGTCTCACAACTATGCCTCCACTATCAAATGATACTAGCACCAACCACCTTTCTACTAAACACGCTCACGCGACTATTCCAAAGCCTCTTCGCTTGGAAGCCAGGAAAGACTCTCTAGTCACAAAACGACCACCAACCGCGAGCAGCACCTCCCAACCCAGCAGCAAACAAGCTTCTTCCAAGACATCTACATCAAGCTCCCACAGCCGCGAAGTCAAAAGCAAGAGCACTCCCACAGACTCCGACTGCGGCCCTAAGCGCGGAAACAGAGCCGCCGCCGCCCCCCGCCGCGTCTCCGCCCCGGACGTCAACGCCTTTATCAAACACATCGCATCCCACAACCGCCGACGCTCAAACTCCCGCGTCACTCCAACCACCGATGCTACTCGCGAATCTGCCTTCGCGCCGAAATATGCAGCTCGTGGACATGGCGATATGATTCCCCGGGCGTTCAAGAAGGCAGCTGAGAAGAGAGGGGTTGATGCTGAAAAGGGGAAAATTACTGCTGCGGTTTGGCATGAGTTGGGGAGGCAACGGAAGGTGGAGCAGGCGAGGGTTGAGGCTGGGGCTCCGACGAAAGAGGTTAAGGGTGGAAATGAGGGCGGAAGTGGTGTGTTGCTAAGGGCGTTGAAGGAGAGGGCGGGTGGGTATAGGCATGATGGTGGGTCTTAGGTTACGTGGGTCGTGGATGATTGCATACTTCGCGTTTGGTCGAGACGGGACTACTTATGTACTCTTGAGATGCTCATGATCCGGTCTCATACTCTCGGATCACTCCAAGTGCCTCATCGACGTGTTTCTGGCGAACACTGTACTCCCACGTCGAATACCGGCGCGAAAGCTTCAACCTTAGCGTGTTGTATTTTCCGAGAATTGCATGACGCTCTCTTCGATCCCCTATCGAGAAGCCGAAAGATGACCAATCAATCCTTTCTGGCCATCCGCCCAAGCTGATCAACAAGCGTACCATGTCGCTACTGCCGGAATCAACAGACGCAATAAGCGGCACTATGAGGTCTTCTCCCTCTTGAAGATGCTCGGTATTTAGATCCATCTTCAATCGTCGTACCAGTAAGTTCACAATGCCGCAGTGTTGGTTGTATATCCCAGCAAGGAGAGCATATCGCATCATCTCTCTACCTTTCCTAGCTTTCCGCCGCTTCAAATGAAAGCTATTGTCGAGTAGATACTGAAGCATATCGAGGTGACCCTTCACTGCTGCGACTACCGGAAGCCTATACGACACATCGTCCCCCAAATTCTCTCGCCGAACGAATTCTAGCACTTGGACGTTGCCGCCAAACGCCGCAGCTTGCAACAGATTATATGTATTCCACCAATATCTACCAGGTGGGTCTCTTGAATGTACGAGCTGGAAGATGCTCCATCTTCCTCCCTCCGCGGCGTGCACTATGGGTACCCCGATGGCGTCCTCAGGCCAGTATTCCTCCGGTGAAAATGTTTCAGGGACAAGCAGTCGTTCCAGCATATCTTCCCATCCGTTGAGGGCAGCAGCTTTGATTGCACCATAGGCACCTTGCTCGGGAGAGACAGCTAGAATATGCTCAAGTATCTCGCGATTGTTGTTTTCGCGCGCCATACTTGCCGCGTAGCGCAAGGTGTCGCCTTCATTGCGTTCGTACGAGTTAGCCTCTAGGAGTAGCCTGACGATGTCTGCTTGGTTCGATCTGATAGCACAGAAAAGAGCTTGTTGTCCGTAGCCATTATTGTCATCTCTGTGGTCATCATCTTTGGCGCCTGCTGCGAGTAACCTCGAGACTGTGGCTTGAAGTCCGAGTCGGCACGCCATCCCCAGCAGGCTCCCAAGAAAGGAACAGTCGTCCAGCATGCTAATACCATCGTTGATTAACTTGCACTGTAGTTCCTCGTCTTCCGCAAGTACTGCAAACATGAAAGCGGTTGTACAGATATGTGTGCGCCCCTCTTCGGCGTCCGTATGTCGACACCACGCTTCGAGCCGCCTCAATTCCCACTGGCCCATGTACCCGCGGTGTTTGCAGTCGACGATGGTATTGTTGCGACTGTTACAGAGCTCGCAGCGATCGAGCCCGTCGACCAGAACCTGTAGCCACTGCTCTTTCGTGCGAGTGTCCATGTAGTGGCTGAGGTGCTGGGCAACTTCATGAATCATTCGACGTAAGCCATTTGATCCGCGATCCCGGTCTCCGATGAACAATTGGATAATTCTTATTCGGAATGCATCCGGCATGTCGTGGGCCTCCTGGGTTGTAAGTCTATAGGTCCAACGATCGGCAATTGCCTTCGTCACCACTCCCTCAAAGAATCCTGGAAAGTCAGCTGAGATTCGGTCTCTATGGGATTAGACCTACTGTTGACTTCTCGCAAACGACAGATATCATAAAGCTCCATCTCAAACACGGCTTCTTTGATGATGTCTTCCACCAGAACAGCGGGTAATTCGTGGAGGAACATGTTACTTCTTCTGATCATCTGAGAGATACAACCAGTTTCTTCCAGTGCCTCTTCAGACGAAAAGAAACCGCATGAAGCGGATATACCACAAAAATATTGTTTCAGGTCGCAGCCCGACGCCGCAGCCTTGCATACCTGCCTACGCTACACCAACTGATAGGCATTTCTGCCTGCTCTATGTTGTCGGTGGGCCCATCTGCCTTTTACTCGCCTTTCGGATCATTTTTGCATGATGGGTGATCAAAATACAGGTGTCAAAGTCCAATGAAGACAGACCGCAAGACCCGTGGGAGATGCCAAGATGTGGCACCGCAATAGCTGTGGCGTGTCCGGCTCACCCTGATTTGCTACATTATTCCATGATGAACGCTTGCATCTCGGAGCACATCCCGACAGGCCTCGTCACGACGACCAATTTTCAACTGTTACTGCATGATGAGATGATCCGTTATCATTCAAGACACAGACCAAAAAGTTGCATGATTGGACGTAAGCGACAACCATTTGCCGTGTCTCTCGATCTGTGACGTAATGCGCAGCTCGAAACCAGACGGGCGCGTTGGTCCTATCAGCCACTCGCGTCGACCTTGCGCGCAAATTGCCATGGTCATTTTGGCCCCTTTGTTCCTGCATTCTTCTCTTTCCTTGTACGATAAGTTTGCGCGTTAGCCTTCATCCTCACCAGGAGTGATCGATTGTCCTTGCTGGCCGTTGGGATCTGTTGAGTCTCCGCATGGCGTCCACAGTTGCTCCACAACACCGTCGCTGCACTAAAACACCGACACGATGAGTACTACCACTTCTACTGCCACTCAGCACATAAGTAATTACGCGTGCAACGACACACCAGCAACAAAGACGGAAGCAGCTCTCGAATTCGCGCAACAAGCTGAGAAGCTCGGCCAATATGCGCCACATCAAGAAAGCGATGCCACCGGATCGACACAAGCGGTTGAAGCAAGGTTTGTTACTGCGCAAGACCCAGTCATTCAGACTGCAGATGGTGGTCGTTTGCCAGCTGTTCCCATAGAAGAGGCAACAAGACTCAACAGGTTGCGTAATGTGGTCGAGAGTCGCGATGCATTTCCAGATGCACCGGTCGGGCCTAAGACGCGCATAGCAAAAGATGGAACTGTGCATGGCCTACTAACAGATGAGGAGGAGGAAGACGGACAAGGAAAGAGTGACGTCCCCCTCGGAGACTCGAAGGCGCCATGGCAGACAAGTCCATTGTTTCCACCTCTTCCAATGTATGGGCCTCCAACTTTGATGAGGAAGGCTCAGTGTTGGACCTTTCGGATATCGTCTGCAATTCTGTCGTTTTTATTCTTGCTTGTTATCATTCTTGGGGCGGCGTTTACATCTATTCCTGGTTGGATACATAGCCTTGGACTCTGGCTCACCTTGAGGAATCCAGCCAAAAGAAGACCATTCTACGACGAAGAAGACAGACGGAAAAGAGCAAGACGGGTACAGGAAAAGGCCTGGATGAAGCAACACAACTCAGCACAAAAGAAAAAGCCAGGCAAAGATCTAGAAGGCCAGAAAGAAGACGAGTTTCCACCCCTGGAAGGCGGTCCAGACCCTCTGAAGTGCGACGTCCGAATCTATGCTCGTCGCGTTGGGCTCGAATGCGAGATATTTGATGTCCAAACCGAAGATGGCTTCATCATCGAGCTGTGGCATTTGTACAATCCGCGCGAATATAAACGCACAGGCAAATTGGAAAGATCGCCGCACTCTTCTGAAATCTTCCCCGACAATGGTGATTCGGAAGGTGTATCAGGGTCGCAGTACCCCGAGGGCGATAAGAAGTACCCTGTTCTGATGATCCATGGTCTGCTGCAATCCGCTGGCGCTTACTGTACGAACGATGACGACAGTCTTGCCTTTTTCTTAGCGAAGAGTGGATACGATGTTTGGTTGGGTAACAATCGCTGCGGGTTCAAGCCGCGGCATGTGTTGCTCCAATACGATGACCCAAGAATGTGGGCGTGGAACATTAGACAGATGGGCGTTATGGACCTTCCCGCACTCATCTCACGAGTGCTTTCTGAGACCGGATTCGCGAAGTTGGGTCTCATCGCACACAGCCAAGGCACAACCCAAACCTTTGTTGCACTGGCAAAGGAACAGCGTCCTGAGATTAGCGAGAAGATATCAGTCTTCTGTGCTTTGGCCCCTGCGGCATATGCAGGTCCACTCATTGGCAAAGCGCAGTAAGCAGACCCCAATACACAAACTATGTGAGACACACACTGACTTCGTACACCAAAGGTTCAAGTTTATGAGTGTCATTAGTCCACTTATGTTCCGCATGGTCTTCGGGATTCACGCTTTCATCCCGTTCATGATGACCATGCATAACCTTTTGCCGGGGAAGTTCTACGGCGATATGGGCTACCGGGTATTTGCATTCCTATTCAACTGGACCGACGATCGCTGGGAACGAGATATAAGGCATCGCATGTTCCAATTCGCGCCTGTCTATGTCAGTGCCGAGAGTATGAGATGGTGGCTCGGTCGAGAATGCTTCGCGAAACAAAAGTGTATTTTGACTACGCGTGAGGAGAAGACTATGGAAGATGAGGAAGATGAGGAAGAGGACCACAATGCTTCTCAAGCAATTTCGTCTGGCTCAAACCTGGACAACGACAATGAAGACTTAGACACTTCGCAACCCGGCAGCAATGCATTGGATCGGAATAAGCATGGCACGCAGAGAAGAAATAGTAGCAATGCTCGTTACGCTTGGTACGGCCCGGACATACCGCCATTTGCTCTGTGGGTGTGTGGCGCAGATGACCTGGTGGATGGTAGACGTCTCCTCCGCCGCTTCGAGCGTGGCCGCGAGCCCTTCGTCGATGTTGTGCATTCGAAAATCATTGAAGGCTACGAGCATCTTGACGTCATATGGGCCATGGATGCGATTGAAAAAGTGGGCAAAGAAGTCAGAGAAGTGCTCTGGAAGACTGCACCTGAAGAAGCAAGGAAGATTTGCCGGACACCAAAGGGATGTGAGAAGGTCGATGAATTCTACCAGCGTAGAAGCAATGAGCGAGAGAATGCTACGAGACAAGTAGAGGTTATGGCCGGCGAATGGAGCGAAAAAGGAAAGGAGCAGGTCGCTGGCGGTAGTGGAGAGGGTGATCGTAACCTTGAAGCCGAGATCAAAGAGACGAAAGAAAAGGTGCTCTCGGATGAGTAGAGCAGACGATGGGCTTCTGGCGAGTAGTGTTTCTTTCGGCATACACGGTATACCCTTTGTTATAAAGCATACATTAGACGCATACCTAAAGTTCGATAGATCTGATCTTTACAGTCAAAACTACTTTTTCTACCCTCTTAATTACTTCTACATAATGTCGAAGAACTTGACGCTGCGGATCGAACAAGGCAAAGCATGACACGACAAATTTGGGGTGGGTCTAAACAAGCATGTGATCCGTCAAGGTTAACAAGCACCCTGCAGATGAGTGAAATGCACTGCATCTGGTCACACGCTGACAATGCGGCACAGTTCTTCAATGTATATGATCAAAAGAGGCCGACAATACTCCTCGTCAAAAGCCGCATTTTGCAAAATTGTATCTATAAAACTTCAGAGTGATGCTCACACTCTTACTCTTTTGCAGCGCATCGTCAATATGTGCGAGTCACATTCCGATTTCGCCAGTTCCACGCGCATTTATTCTGCCTAAGCCTGCTGTGCCGACTAAGACCACCTTCTCTGATTCCCGACACGCCTACGGTCCCGAATCCGAAGCCGAGGTCAAACACACCAGATATGCCCGATTTACCAAATGGACCGATGATAGTAGCGCAAAGACGAGCGCTAGACCGCCAGTACCTACCACGTCGCAAATGTCGTGGAGAGAATGGCTAAACGCAACTTCCACATACAGTGTCCCCGAGACTAGAAATAGTGGGCTTGTTACTGGGGATGGGCCAAGGATTTTGACAACATCGAGGCTAATGTCAAGTCTGGCTTTATCAAAAGAGGTGAAAGTGTTGACACAGAATAGGGTTTCGCCCCATTGGTCGCTGCGATGATCACTTAGGATGCTCGCGAAGATACCCTTCTGTGCATAGTTATTTTTACCTTGCATCAGCCATTGGCTTCATGAGGCATCGCTTAGCCAGGTGTAGCTTGGTGTAAGGCGGACTTGGTGTAGATCAGCTGCGAGGTGGCGCAGCACCGCCCTGCACTAGGTAACCCACATCAGCCCTAGAACACAGCCATCTACGCCTTCGAGATCATGCATCGGAGGCCTAAATGGCCTTATAAGATGGCACGCTTTTCGCGTGTTCAAACTTACAACCCTGTCACAGAACATTTGTTCAGACGTTACAAATTGCACAACCATCCACAATGCATTTCCCCTCACTCCTACTTCTCTTGCTAGGCGCATCGTCAACAACATGCGCATTAGGCTTATCATATGCCCCGATTCGGCGCGCCGGTGCTGGTCCTCCACCTGCAGCTCCAAGACCTGCGGCACCACCATCCCTTCCAGCTGCACCAAAACCTGTAGCTCCACCGTCTGCTCCACGGCCACCAAAACCAAACAAGCCCGACGCGCCTGATGCACCTGATGGGCCAGACGACGATCGTACTGATAATGACTCAACGACAAGAATATTCAGGCCGTATACAAGCATTGTCAGGGTAGGACAAGCATCAACGACGCAGACATGGTCGAGGACGACTATTCAAACTTCCACAAGCACAAGCACGACGAGTGCTTTCAGGGCTGTAAATACTGGTGCGGTATCGAGAGTGTATGTCGATTCGGGGGTGATGGTGAGTTTGATCCTAGACAAAATGTGTAATGAAAGTACTAACACAGAGTAGGTTCTCATTTCCGTCGTGGTTGCAGCTGTTGCGTAGTACCTTTTGAACCCTTTTCTATGATACCCATGTTGTCCATGACAGAGACAGCTTTTGCGTTGTGCAATTTCCAAATTATAGATCCCCGAATTTTAGAGATGTTAGACTATTTATATGTTTCTCGCGATCATATCTAGCTGTGGGTCGCCCGCGTCCAATTGTGAATACAACCTTGGAAGAATTATGTTTTGAGTCATTCGCTCTGCATGTTCTTACTACCTACTGAACCTACTGAGACCGAATGCGATTTAATATCAAGTAAAACAAGTATGGGACATCCGCTCAGCTGACTTCGCGTCGCCCACGCGACCCCATTGCGGAAAAAGCAAAACCAGCCCCTCATTCGTCCGGAAGCAGGAAAGCGAGGCGAAAAGCGGGACGCCTTGCATACACCGCTCGTCACGCGTATCTACATCTGCAACCGGAGAGAAGAGCGGAGCAGATAACGGAAGCACAAGGTTTGGGTGCTGCTGCCTGATTCGTGACACCATTTACCATAAATAGGCGGATGTGTTGGGGCAAATCGCAACAACAACATAAGACAAAAACAAAACAAGACCTAACTAAGCAAATCATGTCTGACGCAAAGGAATCGGTTATTACGCTGCCCAAGGCTCCGGATGCTAATGCGCCAAAGAAGAAATGTAAGGAATGCCATGTCGCAGCAAATAGACAGCTTTGAAGCACATGAGATTGACTGGACTTTGCAGACGAAGCAGCATGCCATTGCGGCGCCTTTGCATACACCGTGACTGCGTCTCCCCCACTCGACGATCCCAGTGCAGAAGTCATCGGTCATTGATCCTTGCTAGATCCCATCCGTCCAGTCGCTCACCAAACTCCAGAGTGTAATTGCAGTATCTGCTCCCGCAACGGCTACTTGTACATCTACCCGCCAAACTCAAACGTTGAGTTCACCAAGGGTGATATCTCAGAATTCAAGGCATGTCTTCTCTTCTGCCTTCGAGATGCACTGATTGAAAAGCTAACACTTTTCCCTTCATGCAGTCTTACACCTTCGGTCCCAACGCCAAAGTCGCACACTACTTCTGCCCAACCTGCGGATCTAGCTGCATGGCTCGTAGCATCGGTACTCCACCCTCCCTCATTAATCCCATGACCCACTAACATCTACTTTTCAACTTCTTCCCAGGCATGACGTGCCTCAACGTGCGCATGCTCGAAGGCGTAGATCTCAAAGCACTAAAGATCAAAT
>Ga0265780_10003894_pt1 | contig 19436 bp, 9 predicted proteins | sample P1T30metagenome_FD_192432 | JGI IMG/M metagenome (GOLD analysis project Ga0265780, IMG submission 192432) | Plant litter microbial communities from East Loma Ridge, Irvine, California - P1 T30 | ecosystem: Environmental > Terrestrial > Plant litter > Unclassified | place: USA: California...
CAGTGAAATCGAAGAAACCGTACAAAGGAAAACCTATAAGATTCTCAAGGTGGGTAAAATAGAGCATCCCGCATTGATTCAATATTTAAAATTCAGAAAAGTATATGAACAAAAAGATCTGGTTAATGAAATTGAATATGAGGTGAATGGTAAAAAATACTTTGGAGTTGGCTTTTACAACGATTCCGGAGGAATCGAAATCCGAAATAAATACTCCAAAATTTGTTTAGGGAAAAAAGATATAACTACAGTTAGAAGTGATTTGAACTCTTGCAATGAAATTTTAGTTTTCGAGGGTTTTTTCGATTATCTGACGTACAAAAATTTAGAAGGACGAGATAATTCGAACGCAGATTACCTAATTCTTAATTCTACGGCAATGCTTTTTAGAATAAAGAAAGAACTCCATAAATTTGATAAAATCTCACTTTTTTTAGATAATGATTTCAATGGAATTTCTACTAAAGAAATTATCAAAAAAAAGTACGGAAATGTTGACGATTGCTCATTATTATATGTAGGTTTTAAGGATTTGAATGAATATTTTTGTAATAGTAATAGATTATAATGAAATCTTATTATTATTTTTTTTATCATCTGTGAAAAAATAACGGAGTACTCCTGAAGTGTGTGGTGATTTTAGCAACGTGTTACCAACAGTTAATAATTTTAAACGGTGGATTGAATTGTATTGTTAAGGCATCCCAGAATGTCGGTGGGGATTTCTCCTTTAAAACGGTCAAAGACCAGGCGTGCTGTGGTGTTTGTTTTAGAACGGTCGAAGATTCCCATTTCATCCTTTTTTTCGTCAGCAAGCTTATATTGGATGTCTTCGGTGAGGTAAAAGAAATCCTTGATCATTTCCTGTACATACAGATGGGAAACAATCAGATTAGCCGCCCGGAAACAGCGGTTCTGATAACGGTAGAGCTTTTCCCACATTTGGCTTTTATCTTCAGATGGAACATCAATCACCAGCTGAATTTTTCGGGTCAGGGTTATCGTAGACTTTTCCATATCAAAGGGGTATTTGAAAATGTAAATTACAAAAAACGCTAACCGAAAAGCTAGCGTTTTTGTTAATGGTCAAGGATTGCAAATCCGCGACATCGGGATCACTTGTTATATCAGTTATTCATATTACAAATTTAAACTAAATGGTTTATTTTCTAATAAATCACTAAATAATTGTTCCTCGATATCTGAATGGATATCGATAATTATGTCATAGATGAATCTTAATAGCTTTGACAATTCTTTTTTAAACGAGGATGAAGTAATCTTTAAATGCGCATTTTCATTTAATAGCTTTTCATTATGACTTAAAACAGTGTTCCAATACGACGATATAAGGATATGTGCATCATTTTTTTCAATATCCCATCTAACATCAAAAGTATTTGATGGGAAAAATATTTGAAGATCTTTTTCTGTTGACTCCAAAAATTTATATATGTATACAAAATCGTCAAATATCACAGATAAATCATATTTGTATGAAAGATGGATTTCAATATTATTCCATACAAGACAAAAATGATCTGAACTTATAGGAAAGATATTCTCAATTAACTCTCCTACGGATTCAATTTTTTTTAGCGATTTCCCTTTGTTAATAAATGGGTTACACAAAATTATTTCAATCATCATTATATTATTTTGGATAACCATGAAATGTTTTTTTACTTCCTGCGCTTCCGTTATTCCTTAACCACATTTTTGTAGCCTTTTTTGTACTTCCATCTGGCATATGTACAACACTTTTTGTATCAGCTGGTAAATCAAACTCTTTACCTTCTCTTGGTTTTAAACTGGCTGCCTTTTCTCCTGCATAGTCCAAATCCTCTTGACTTCCCCATTGACCTTGAGGAATACGTGTTTTCTTTGCTTCTGCTTTTCCCTCTTTCCATTTTATTCCGTGTTTTCCTGACCCTAGATATCCACTTTCTGGTTCAAGCTTTTCCGAATTATTTTTTTTATTATATTTTTCTAATTTATTATATCCGTCAATAAGTGGCATCCATATATCTCTCTTATCTATAGCTACCATTGTAATTCCTAAGATTGCAAGTTTTTTGGCATCATTTTGCAACCTATTAAAACCTTCTTTTAATTCCCCCTCACTATAAATAGGAAAAGGATAATAAATACCATTATGTTCATACATTGGTATAGGTATACCAATACCTCTATTATGTGCTTTAGATTTGGTTTGCTTTCCGTTTGGATCAATATAATTAATTGGATTCTGATAAGTATAAATATACGGATTAAGATTTCCCCAATTGTACACTCCACCGTTGTGTTGTCCGTCCCCGTAGAACTGGGTTTCCATAACGGGATTATAAACTGCCAATGGATCCACACCATACCAAATACTAATCCTAGGATTATAATACCTTGCCCCATAATAATAAAGACCTGTTTCGCTGTCTAATTCTTTCGCATTAAACTTATACGGATTTACGTAAGCAGTTGGCTCCTGCTGCTCAACCATTGTTTCCCCGAAGGGTAAATTTAAGAAAAATTGGGTAGGATCTGCAATTTCGTTGGTTACGTAAGATGCAGTTCCCAAATGATCACTGTGAAGATAATATACTCCCGTTAAAATCTGACCGTTTTTCGCAAATTCTTTCTCAACATCGGAAGTTTGATAACCAGCTTTTGATAAGTAATTTTTGAAATCATTTTCTGCATTTTCCTGCGGATTTCCACCTTCTTTACCTGTGGAAGGAGCTGCCTGTCTTAAATTAAACATCCCTCCGGAATCACCTATCTTACTTGCAATACGCTGATCTCCTGCAAAATAATGCTTGGTAAGCATACCATCTGATGAATACACAGCATAAGGGTTTGGATAAACCTTGTAGCTTTCGAAAGTGGCTCCATTGTCTACCAATTCACCATTTTGATAAAGTTCTGCATCCATAATAAGATTAGCCTTAATGGTTCTCTCGCCCTTATCATCATACACGTAGTAATGAAATGTACTTTGCGGGTTTCGGCGTACTGCTCTCAGGCGATCCTGCTCATCCCAGTAGTTCTGATCATCGATGGTTCCATCTGAACTGAAGTATTTTACAGCATTACCATTGGGATCATATTCATAGTACTCTTCAAGCCCTGTACCCTGATCCATCACTTTACCTACCATGTGGGTTCCGTCCAGATAATAGTACTGGTGTCTGTAGGAGTTATCCGTATTTACCACGCCGTCCTGCTCATGATGTTGTCTTTTGATGTCTATACCACTGCTTAAGTTATAGGTTAACTCAGTGTTATACATTGAAGCTATACTGTTTACGTTTGAATTAGAAGGTGGTCCTTCTTTCCTTCCCGGCTCGGCATTTCCTGAAGAAGATACCAATCGGTTTAATTCATCGTAACCGTAATTCAGATTGTAATTTCCACCAAAACCTTCGTAGGTAGTAGGGCTCGTATTATTGATAGAAAGGATATTGCTTGCAAGATCATAGCTGTATGTTCCGTTCAGCAGCTCATTGCTGTTTTCATCCAGTAACACATGCTTATTCAACCTTCTTTTCGCTGGCTCGTACGAGTAACCTGAAGAGGTATCGTTTCCATACAGAATGTCTGTGCGCTGCTCGTACAAATCGTATTTTATAGATTTTACGTATTCATAATTCGCATCATTAAAAATCTTTTTCAGATTGCCTCCAAGATCATACTGATAAGTTAGCTCTTCACCATCAGGATATGTAATGTTTCTAATCCTGTTCCAGCTGTCATATTCATATGAAGTATTAAAATTCAGTGACGGCATATAAAAACCATAGATAAACCTGTTTTCGTTAAGTACTTCACCCATATTCCCGTAGGTATATATCGAGGTGCCGGTACCGTCCTGTTTTTCTACAATTCTTCCGGCTGCATTACCTGAAGATCCGTATTCATAATGTACGTTGGCAGGATTTGATCCGGATGGAATATCCGGTAATATGATATTGACCAAACGGTTGTAGTTATACTCATAATGAATAGGTACACCACCATTATTATTTAAGTTATTGTTCCGAACATGCGTAAGCTGTCCAGACTTACTATAAGTGTAGGTTGTTTCTCCTCTATCAGGATGGCTTTGGTAGAGACGTCTTCCTCCCATATCGTAGTCGAAGTGGGTCATAAGATTTTCAGGATCTTTAACGCTCATCAATTCTCCCACAGTATTATATTCGAAAACAGTTGTCAGTGGCTGCTGGCCCACATGGTTAATGGTTTCAACTGTCTTACCCTCCGCATTTGCGAAAACATCTGTTCTGATCTGCACAGATGAATTCTGCATCTGTGTCACTTGAGTTTTTACTCTGTTATTCGCTATGAAATATTTATTTTCTACGGAATTTCCCACTTCATCTATATTTGCAATCACTCTGTCTTTATGATCATACTCGGCTGATGTGACATGTAATGCAAGTCCAGAGCTGAGTTTTAGATTAACCACCGAATTTTTGCTTTCTTCAGACGGATGATACTGCATCAGAGATCTTCCAAGATTGTCGTTAACTACCTTACCTGATACCGACATTTTCTCTTGACCCAATGTTTCAATATCTTTTTTTACCTGCACAACTTCTCCTGTGATGTCTGCAAACGATATTGTTTCAATATCATTATTCTGATGATGCGGATCTCTGTGCTTGGTTTTTGCCCCGAAAAGATTCACTATAGAACCATTAGCTAATGTTTTTGGCACATTAAAATAGTCATACGTTATAGTATACGTCTGTGCCTGAATTTCTTTAGGGCCAACAATTCTATTGAGTCGCCCGTAGAGGTCATAACCGTAATTCATTATATTACCACCTGCATCTGTTGTTTGAAGCATGGCATCTGTCTTTGGATCATATATTGCGTAAGAAGAAAGATTAAAGATTAGATCTTTCACCTGCTGAATATATTTACCCAAAGGATCATAAAAATACTCAATTTCAGATCTTTGACTGAATTCATTAGGTGGAGACTTTACGGTCTTTATGTTACCGAATGCATCGTAGGTTAAATCAGTTTCTGCAATGTCTGAAGAATTCAACCAAATTTTAATTTTTGCAATATCACCTGTATTGATATTGTATATTTCAGTAGCTCTTTTTCTAAGTGGATTTGTAGAACCTGCACCCGGATAAACTGTTATTGAGCTCGGAATATTCTGAATGTTATTATTTAAAACAGGGTGATATGTTATGGCACTGTTATAAATTGTTGAAGGGCTTGTATACTGATATTTTATTAGCTGACCTTTATTATTATAATTTAAAGTATTTTGTACTGAAATAGAGTTTCCGTTTTCAAATGCGTTTTTTACCGTTCCTGAAGGTAAGACTCTGGCCATTCTTCGGCCTTCCGTTCCTCCTGTGTCATAGGATAAAAATTCTGAGGCTGATAATTCGATCAATTCAGTATAAGCTGTGTTGAATTTGTATAGTTTATACGTATTTTCGGATGATGCCAAAAGATTTGAGGTTCCTGCACCTGCGTAGGTATAAGAAGATTTAAGCAAACCTCTGACGAAATAATTTTGGTTATAAAATGTCTGGACCGTTGTGCGGTAATTATTTGTATTATTTAGCCACTCTCTTACGGTAACCTTTTCAAAACCGTACTTTTCTCTTTCTCTTCTGTCATATCTGGAATTCTCGTACGTGAAGGTGGTAACAGTATTTTTATTATTTGTGCTTTGAGTATACGTGTTAGAGAAAGCATCCGGATTTGGAATCTCTACTTCTGTCATAACTACTTTCGCCTGCGGATCGTCATAGGATGGTCTTGATAATCCATAAAGAATTTTAAATGCCATACCATAATAAGCTGTCGGGTTGGATGATGAGCTTTCAGAATAGGAAACCGATTTTAATTTATTCGCATAACCCGCTCTTGAATAATATACTTTTAATGAACCACCTGAATCCATTACAAGATCAGGAAAACCGTCACCGTTGACGTCCCTCAGAGCTCTATTAATTTCTGTAACTGATAAACCTACATTGGCAGAAAGATCTGCTCCATATGGTTTAACATAGAGAATAGGAATTCCAAAAATCATAATTGCCGGTATATTCACATAATATCCTCCATTTAGAGTAGCATATCCGCTATGCGTTGCACTTTCATTTATTAATGATGCATTTAAACTGGAAGGGTCTCCAAAACGGTTACCAAGATTATATTTTACATAAGTCTGTCCATTTGATTCATTCATTACAATATCCACCAATCCGTCACCATTCACATCAATAAATGATCTTTTTGAATTTCCCGTTGAAGTTCCGGCGCCTATACCCCCTGAGATAGCAATTCCAAGATTAACACCCTGCACCGCATCTAAAATGGAGTTAAGACTTGCCCCCAAATTAAATGATGCGGAACCGGCAGGTTTAGAAAAAGGTTCTTCAAATCCGGCAAAAGTACCTGTAGAACCCTGGAAATTTGCGTTTACAATTCCGGTACCGTAATTTAACTTATAATTATTCCCGGACATTTTATCAGGAAGACCATCTCCATTAATATCCATCCAATAATCGGTGGTTTTATTATAAGAGTTCGGATAATCCGAATAACCCATATTCAGAGAAAATGGTGGAGAAGTATCACCGGTAGCATTAGAATCCTTATTGCCGGGAGTTCTTCCAACCAGCTTGCTGGATGCAGGACCAAACGCAATTGTACTCGAGTTCATAAAGTCACTATTGTTAGTGATGACATTGTTTCCTCCCTCGATGCTACCCTGACCAGCTTTGAGACCACCAAGAATACCTGTCTGTTGAGATTGCGTGCGATACAAAATATCAGGATAATTATCTCCATTTACATCGAAAAAGTCCTGTGTATTAATATTTCCTATATTTCTTAACTGTGAAGTAGAATTAGAATAGTTAAGTCCAAAACCAATCCCCCAGTTTCTTGTTTTTGATTTGCTCTTTTGTTTTTTAGTGATGGCAAACATTTTTGTGTTGGGATTGTTGGCAACTTCTATATCAGCAGCATCGGGATCTGTATCGATAAACGGTGAAGTAGGCGTTTCATCATCCCTAAAACTTCCTATTTTGGAATATTGTTCGTGAAAGATATTGTTTAGCCATCTATTATTCTCAAGTTCTCTGTATTTAAAGGGGGTTAATGCCGTAAAGGGACTGGCAGCACCAAAAAGCTGAGTATTGGCATAATTATTCTGAAAGTCAGCAGACAATACATCACCTATGCAGTCTAAATAACTCTGAGAATTTGAAGGTGTTCCACAAGCCGAAAAATCAGTTGTAAACTGGAAAGGGTTTTCTAATGTATGATCATTAATCAAGGCACCATATATATCTTTCGGAGTAGCGGTATTAACTGTATAAGCAGGTCCTGAATTAATTGGACCGGTAGGAGGAGTAACACAAGGGTTGCCGGGCTTCGGCTCACAACCCGGCGTTATAGGTGGTTGCTGATTTATGCTGCCCGCGGCAGGAACAATATCCAAAGATTCGTTATAAAGAAACTGCCCCCAATTATGATAGATTGCGCTAATTCCATTGTATTCACCTGTGTTTACAGAAGTTTCTGTCGTATGGTTCAATAATGAATTTCCCGACTGATTATAAATATTAAAAATGTTACCTGTTAACTGCAGCTTTAGGGACTCGTAGGCCAGCCTGTCCTTATTTGTATCACAATAAACCAGAATATTAAGTTTTTCACTGTCATCAATAGGAGCAGAAGTTGGATCACCATGAAAAAACTGAATTGGATCTATACCGTTAATGATATTGTAATCCGTTGTATACTCAGTTAAAGCTCCGTTGGCAATTTCAACAATTCTCTTATCCAAAACCAAACCTTTCTTTTTTATGACATACATAAATCTTCCAGGAACAGAAGGAGAAAATGTAAAATTCTTATTGACTGATATGGAGTAATCATCACCTCCAGATGGTATATTGTTAAGTGTTGACAGATCAAACCTGTTTTTCAGGTATCTGATATGATAAGATGGATAATGTGCTACTACATAATGTGTATAACCAGCATCAGGATACCCGCTAACTTCAATATCATTCCATTCAATCTCTTTGTTAATATGGGAATCAGTCTCCACTAAAAATTTTAAATGCCACGATTCATTGGTAACTGGAGCGGGTACGGAATAACTGAGATTAACCGCTGAAACATTAACGGGCTGATTGGATGGGTTTATAATTTCTTCATACACGGGAAGAATTACAGCAGGCTGATTAGCCGAAACATTGGGATCCTCCTTTATCAGAACAATCGAATATTTCACTCTGTCAGAAAGAGTTGAAATTGTAAACTGAGGAATATTTATATGGATATTGGCTGCCTCTGTAAATTTTATTGTCTTTGTAAAGTTGTTCAATAAAAATTTTGAATCGTAGTCTGTTTTATTGGGCATATATCCATCCTGCTCTTCACTATGTATTTGAGGCAAGGGACTTCCTGAGTTATCTGTATACATAACCATAGGGCTGGTATTAACCACATTATTATCCCCGGTTCTTTTATGTAATCTGAAATATACTTTTTCACCTGATTTTACAAGAAGTCTCGAAGAGTTTCCTGTTCCTAACGGAGTAGAAGGGTACTGATTATAGTGGTCGATGAGAATACTTTCTCCTGAGGTACCAATAAGTTGCTTCAAATATAGCCTGCAGTTTTTTGCGGAATTGTCAGGATTTTTAATTTCTATGGAATATACCGCCTGCGCAGATGAACTTTGACCTGATTCGATTTGTATCATGTCTCTAATTGAAATGAATCCGTCCTTAGGTGCTATCCAAACTTTAACAACATCATTTTTTGGTTTTACAGGCTCGTCATCAGGATCTTCGGGTTCTGTGTAAGGCTGTGGAGTATTTCCGGTAATTACCATATTCTCTGTGAGATCGCTGGTAATTACCATCTCCTGCATATTTCCATTTCTTCTGTTAAACCATACCTTATCATCTTTGATAACATCGGGCAGACCATCAAAATTTGCATCCATCATATAAACGGGAGTTTCGTTTTCACTCTCCGAATTTATCAATGAAAGATCAAATCCCATTTTCCACCATTTAAAGTCAGCCATTGCACCAAAGTTCCATGTCGTTCCTGTGGTGTGATAAAAATTGCTGTTAAGATTCCCTACCGGTTGATCTCCACTATTAAAAACAAGATTTCCGTTGCCGTCAAGACTTCCTGGTATCAATCTGATCCCGTTACCTGAATTTCTTTGCCGGTAAAGGATATCTGCTACACCATCTCCGTTGAAATCCACTAATTCCTGTGCTTTTTTCATTCGTGGGTAAGAGGCTCCACCAAAAATTGTGATCATAAAGTTTCTGACACCGTCAGTTTGTGGCTTAAATAACGAGAAACCTGCACCTGTTCTGGCAGACCATCCCCATTCAAAATTACTGTCTGAGCTGATAACAGATGGTGTTGTTATTGAAGTGACTACATTGGAAAAAGCATCTGTTCCCGGTGTTGCAACATTTTGCACAGAGTCAAAGCCTGAACTAAAATTATAATCAAAATTGTAATCGAATGCCAAATAACCCCTTCTTGCAGAATCAAACGTTTTCAATTTCATTTTCGTCATTATACTTTTTCCATATGATCCCGATGCGTAGGTAAATTCATATGTTCTTACAGGTTCCGCCTGTCCTGAACCAGTGTAGTCAATATCAATCTTTGATAATAAATAGGGTTCGATTCGCTTCAACACACCTTTTACTGAAAAAGTTTTATCCTGTCTTGGGGTATTATTAAAGAAAGTAATCCGATAAGGGCCTTTTTGACCGTTTCGGCCGGAATAAAATATTGATGATACATGAAAAACCTTTCCATTGTTTAAATTTACATCATTACCTGTAAAATTGGTGATAGATTCATTTCTATATTCATACATTATATTATTTCCATGTACGTCCTCAACTTTCCAAATTCCCCACTGAAGTATTTCTCCGTTATGATTTTTTAATACAGAATTGGAAAAAGGATCGCCTCCGTAATAAGTTTTGGTTCCATCTGTAGAAGTCACTATCCAGCTATAGTTGGAGGGGCTGCTTCCGAATCTTTCAATCCTGGTAAAATCGTGATTCTTTCTCAGATAAAATGTTTTAACCCCATTTGAATTCCTTGACTGTCGGGATGTATCAAAAGTTCCATTGGCATTTACAGTATTATGCCTGTGAGGAAGGTAACCATTTGGATACACAAGCATTTCGCCATCAAAAGAATATAATTCTGTTTCTTCACCAGGTGAAAAACCTGGTGTTCCCCATTTCATATCTACCGCAATTGATGAAAGTCCTCCAACATTCCATCCTTCTCCAAGCCATCCATTTCCGCTTCCACTGCTGTAATCAACAGACAGGGCTGGCTGCATGCCTTGTGTTCCGGCTGGTAACATCAGTGGATAGTTTATATTGGCATCTCCGTTCTGATTGGCAGATGGTGCATCCATCAATGGAGCCCAAACCGGATTGGCAGCTTTAAGTCCGCTGATTGTTGTGGGTGCAAATGAGTTAAGTTGAGGAGATTCAGGCAATGAAATGACTCCATTAATATAGTCTCCATCTCCATCTCCTTCGAAAGTTACGGTTTTGGTTTTGGTATCCACTATAGAAGAAGATTCTACTTTCCATTGTTTTCTATTGTAATCAAATGAAAATACTTTGATTTCTCTCGGATTGATAAGCCCTAATTTATTTTCATCATAAGGGATGGTAACTTTTACTTTTTTATTCAGTTTTCCCGACTTTAAAGTAAGCCTGAATCCTGAAGCTTTGTTTACAACATTTTTAAGACCTCCGGATACGGCAGGAAGATCTTTTTCTCTTAATTTAAGGATTTCAAGAGAAGCAGATTCAGCAACATCTTTATCGGCTTTAAAATTTAAATCTTCATAATTAATATCAACTTCCTGACCGGTTGTTAAAGTTATCGAATGGTAACTGTACACCGTGTTGTCTATTACTTTAAATGATTTTTCATCTTTTGGAAGATTGAGATATTCCGTAACTCCATTTTTGGTTAAAGAAAACTTACCTGAGTTCTTTTCTGTTTCGGTAAGTTTAACTGTTTTCTCAAATTCACCATTTACAGGTACAAGGGAATTGCCATTAACTGAAACAGCAGAATTACTTAATCCCTTTACGTAAAGCATATCGCCTGAAAGGAATGTACTAATCCCCGAATCTCTGTCCTGCTGTTTATTGTTTTCTAAAGTGATCTTCAGATTTTTAATTTTATACTTTACTCCCGAAGAAGGTGAAGTAAACATTATACTGTTGCTCCCTTCCTTTAATGAGGCAGAATTGATCTTTTCTTTCTGGTGACTCCATTCTGCCGAAGGCACAATAATGTCCCCTCCAACAGAAACACTTCGATTAATTGAACGAGAGACTGACTGATGATTTTCCAATCCGTAAAGCTCGTATTCAAGATAAATTCCTGAATTGTTATTTTTAAGATCAGGAAGAATTACTGTAAAAAAGTTGTCTTTTACCCTATCTTCCTCTGTATCTGAAAACACACCTATTGTTCCTTCTCTCTCTGTTGATGGAAAATCATTGACATCATCATTTACTTTGATTTTCTCGTCTGAAAACTGAGTAGTGGAAATATTTAAATTTTCCTTCTTACCCTTTAGGTTTAAATTTAAACTGTCACCTTTTTGAGGTGAAGTTACAGAAATTTCAGGGTTACGATTAGGTAAAGGTGTAACCACATTTAAAAATGAGGACATGAGTTTATCATTTGAACCATTTAGAGATACCGTGTCTTTGATTTCTTTTAATGAATGCCCAATTAGATTTCTTTTCCATTCTCTTACCTTCTGCCTGTCTTCTTTAGTAAATGACGCAAAGACAAACATACAAGCGAAAAAACACATTAAAGCAATCGACTTCTTTGTAAAAGGCAGTTTTTTTATTTTTATTTTCATCATTTTGGTTTTTTAGTCTACAATTAATTTAAAAGTCTTGATTACTTTGCCATTCTGTACAAGAGATACGAGATAAGAACTCTGAATATTCAAATAGCCATGATAGGATTTAGACTGAGAATTTATCTTTTCCATCCTTACAAGTCTTCCGCCACCATCATAAATAGATATGCTTAAATTTTCCATTGGTGGAAAAATGACAGTAAATTCCTGTCCTTTCTTGACCGGGTTCGGATATAACTTTATACCTTCAAGGTTTAATGAATAAAGTTCATTATTTGTGGTGCCATTAACCGAAGGAATATTCTCACCCTCTCTGACGGGAATCGGACCGGTGGCAAATGTAAAATGCTCTAAAAGTTCAGAACTTTTCTGCTTAACAAAATCCACTTTATCGAAAACAATGAAACCGTCTTTTTCAGAACCTGATATTTTTGTGATCTCTCCCGCAGAATCTTTCAGAAGCATCCAATAAGCCAATGGTAAAGAATTAGGATTTATTTTGCTTTTGTCAATACGAACCTGATAACCCTTTCTTGGAACCGTGGAACCAATAAAACCAATCTCCCAATTTCTTTCAAGTATTCTAAGTTTATCCCTCTCCTGAAAATCCATTTTCTTATCATCGTCAGCCCATATCACAAAATTATTCTGATCGAACAGGCTGGGATTTTCGACATTGGTCCGGAAAATATATTCTCTTCCAATCGTTAAAAACTTATCCTGCTGATTACATGATTGTTTCTGATACAATTCATTGCCATCATCCCTTCCCAGACCTGTGGGACGGTATTTAAATTCTTTATGCTTGGATGGATCCCAAATTAGTTTGCCATCAGAAGAAATGTATTTTCCCCTTTCTAAGGATATTCCATATTTAATGGAAAGATAGGTGTGGATTTTATTCAGCTCTAAAGGTTTTGCCTTTCTCGTAATAAAGATCATCTCAAAAAGATTTTGATCCTCAAACTTTATTTTAATACTGTCTGGTTTAAGAATATTCTTATCAGCATTTCCTGTGTAAGAAAATATACTGGGTCTCTTACGAATTTTTATATTGGAATCTTTGCCCTTTTCAAAAATATTGTTGCTCAGGGAGATTTTGTTTTCTTCATTTTCCCAAATTTTCTCATCTTCTTTGGAAGTATGAACCAAACTTATTGTATGGCTTTTATTACGACTGTGTTTAATATATTTTTTCAGAAAACGGTTTTTAATACCATCGTGAAAATTGAGAAGATATTTATCATCTAAACCGGAAGCTTCTCTTATTGTTGTATTCGCTCTCTCCCAAATCTGAGCATCAGAGGCTACTAACTGAGAATTGATTTCTATAGAAAAGAACACAGCAATACATGCTGCCATTTTGCAGTAGGTGGATTGGAACTTCATTTGACTGAGGTATAAAATTTGACGAAATGTTAATTTTTAAGAATGTTCTTAACTTGAAAAGTACACTTGAAATTAAGGAATGGAAAAGAGTTGTGATTTCATATTATTTGGTTTTTAAGTTTTTTTGGTGTGTGAATTATTTCACAAACATAGAAAAAAAAATAATACAATAATAAAGATCAAAATAAAATTTATAAAAAAAGTTAAATTATTGTTTATTAATAGGCTTTACCGTTAACTTTTTTATAACAATTTACTTAATCACCTTATTAATTAATAAATAGTTAAAAATTGATATGTAAAAAATACAAATTATGATAATTAGGCATCTATCTAAATCATTAGCAATACATAGTTATGATTGTTCCAAAAAAATAAAATTATATAAATAGTTCTGTAAAGATTTAGCAACGATTAAATCTATAAGTAATAGTATGATGTAATAAATAAACTGTAGTATTTTGAGATTTTAATAGATGTGAATTTTAAAATCTAATTTTTTCAATAAACTTTCTCAAAATCTCGTATCATTAAACAAAGTTTCATAAATTTACGGAGTATGAGTTTAATGTAACAAGATATGAAATTAGGATATGCCCGGGTTTCAACAAAAGATCAGAATTTGAATCTGCAAATTGAAGCCCTAGAAAAAGCAGGTTGTGAGAAAATTTATCAGGAGAAAATTTCGGGAGCAACAAAGAATCGCCCCGAACTTGATAAAATGATTGAACAGTTCAGAGAAGGTGATGAACTTTATGTTTGGAGGTTAGATCGATTAGGGAGAAGTTTGAAAAATATTATCGATCTTGTGTTAAGTTTGAGTGATAAAGGAATTATAATAAAAGGTCTTGTAGATGGTGTAGATACTTCAACTATCAATGGACGACTATTTTTGAATCTCATGGCTTCTCTGGCGGAATATGAAAGAGAGTTGATACGAGAAAGAACCAACGCAGGTTTGCAATCTGCCAGGGCAAGAGGACGAACTGGAGGAAGACCAAAGGGGTACACAGCAGATACAATTTCTAAATTATTACTCCTACGTAATATATATAAGGATGTATCTAAACGTCCGGAAGATATTTATAAGCCTTTTGGATTGACTAGGGCAACATTTTATAGGTATGCTAAAATTCTGGATCATCATACGGATGAAGAAATTAAAAAAATGGGTATCAAAAAGTAAAAAGTTCGCCAATCCAAAGATAGATTTGACCGAATTAGACTGTGTGAAACTAATAACCAATTCATCAAAAATAATATTTTATATTAGTAGCATAAATGGCTTTGCGAATATCATATAGTTTGGATTGACGCAATGCGTAAATTTGGAAGTTAGCCGTAATTTTATGAAAATAGCCCTACAAACATTAACGATTTTAGTTTCGTCACTTGTTTTCTCACAAACTAGCAATGAAAAAATAATTTCTATTTTAAAATCAAATGGAAGTATTGAAGGATATAAATCTTTCATAATAGATATGACAATAAATCCTTTGAAATATAGTTCTGATAAGCTTGACAGTCTGAAACTTGTTGAAATTGAAAAAAAATTAACTGATAAAGAAATCGAAAAAAGACTTTCAAAAGCTTTTTCGGAAGTTTATAATGAATCTGAAATCGATGAAATTTATAAATTTTACAATTCGACAACAGGTAAAAAACTATTAACTTCTTTTGGCGTTTTAGACGAAAAATTTAGAAATAGTTTTCAAGATGTACATAATGACATAAAACCTATTTTAGAAAAATCAATTGCTGAAAATAAAAAAGAGTCTGAAGAAAACAGGGAGATACCAATTCCAACAGAGAAAGAGGATGGCTTTTATTCAGTTACAAATTTCCATAATTCAAATTCTAAATTAGAGAATTTAGTTTTATCAGTAAATCCAGAAGTAACGAAAAACGAAATTTCAGAAATCAAAACTTCTAAAGATGACTTAAATCGGAATGTTATAAATATGACCTTAACAAAAGAAGGGACAAAAAAATTCAGAAAACTTACCGAAAACAATATTGGAAAACCAATTGGAATTGTCCTAAATAAAATGCTTATATCAGCACCGAGAGTTATGAATGAGGTACTTAATGGAAGAATTCAAATAAGTGGAAATTTTACAGATGAAGACATTGAAAACTTTATAAATTCATTGAAAAAGTAAAGAAACGTCGGCTAACATGAACTGTGTAAAAAACTAAACATTTTAAGCACTTTTTGCCATAAAATTATCTTGATACATTGTTTTGTTTTTTCCTTTTTCCGCTAAACGGTCAAAAAGTGCTTTGCATTGAGCATTGGTTTTCTTGGCATTTAAGGCGCACATGTACAGAATATGCCGCAGCTGTTTTCCGCCTTGTTTACATATCCGAACCCGCCCCCGGATGCTGCTTCCGCTCCTATATTCGGTGGCACTGAGGCCTGCATAGGAGCCCCAAAACGTTCTAGATGAAATATAGTCTCAAAAAAACGATGTGAAACTCTCAACCGCAGGCTTGCTGTCAATTTCTACGAACTTGAAAACATGATTCATTTTAGCAATGTAAAAAAAGAGAAGTAAATTTTCGAACAATTATAAACTTCAAAAGCGAAAAAAAAAGAATTTTAATTTGAGAATTTAAAATTAAATTGTAATTGAAAAACCTTTTAAATAATGGTTGAGTGTCTCCTGCAATTGTTGAAATATCTGATCAGCAAATGATTTTGGCTCAATGACGGTTGCTTCTTTTCCGTACGAAAGAATTTCCTGCATGAAATCATAAGTTGGATGAAGAAAAAACTCGAAATCAATTTCCTGAGGAGTTTCCCGGATTTCTTTTTGTGAATGATGCAGAGGAAAACTACGGATATATTCTCCCTGATGACGGCTGCACCTTAAAATAATTTTTTCAGGATTCTGTTCCGAAAGATTCATAACACCAAAAGCATTACGGAAATGCTCTTTAAGATTAAAATTATATTTTTCCCTGAAAGATTTATCTGAAACATCCAGATAATTGATTCTGTCAAGCCCGAAAGATTTTAAGGCTTTATCGCTGGTATCCACTGCAATGAGATACCATCTGTCTTTAGATTGTTTTAAAGCTAAAGGATGAACTTTTCTCGAAGTCATCACCTTATTTTTGTAGTTGTAATGTTCAAATTCTACAATTCTTCTGTTGCGGATGGCGAAAAAAAGATCGTAGAAATGATCTACCCCTGAAGGTTTTCTGCTTTCAAAAAAGACGGTTCCTGCAAAATCTGGGCGTTGGTTGATAGCATTGTTTACCTGAAAAGTTTCGAGCAATTTCTGGTTGTATTCATCAACTTCCATTTCGGGTCTGCCATCGATGTAGTATCTCTTATCGCCTTTCTTTTTGTTGTGAATTGTCAGGTTAAAAAGTCTGGAAATTTCCCGGATATCTCTCTGTAAAGTACGGATAGAGTAGCTTTGAACGCCTGCATCCTGAAACTCGAATGAGGTTAATAGATAATCTTCAAGCTGAGAATAATCTGTCGGAGCGGCTTCTAATTTCTTTATAATCAAAGCATATCTTGCCAGATAAAAATCTTTTTTCATTCTGATATTTGTTTTTGGTCTGCAATCTTATTGCTAAAATTACTACCACAAATATATTGGCTTAATGCGACAAAAGGTGTCGTGTTTTATTTTTTGTGGATAGGTTTTGGAATATATTATTATGCTTTCAAAAAATTTTGATTGTATTCATTTATGCTCGATACATCTAGCCAGCTTACGATAGCAAAACTTATAAGAAATATAACCTTCAGGATTGTGAAATTTGTAATTTCTGCTCAACATGTATGTTCTTTTAAAAGATAAAAATTAGAAATTTGTTTTTAAAAAAAAGCCACACGAAGAGATTCGTGGGGCATTGATGTATAGGGAAATATTTTACTCTTTTTGAAAAGTTTTATCTATTATAAATACAAAGAAAAGAGGTAATAAAGAAATAAAAATTTTAACGAGAGATCTCAACTCATAACCAATATCTTCAAAACCAAATATTGAACCTTTAATAATTATTAAAAATAACAAAACTGTAAACATAATTTTTGTTTTTTTAAACAGAATTACAATACAGCAAAAAATTAAACTATAGAAAATCAAATCTATTAATAAGGCTATTGGGCCATCATTATTAAACATCAATATATGATTTGTAGACATTAAAATTACAACAACTACACCTACAATAAAAGACAAAATTAACGGTAATATTTGATTTTTTTTCATTAGAATGATATTTTATAAGCTATTAAATGGTACACATCCGTTCTATTTGGACTGAAGGGTTCTAATATTTTTTGTATTGTGATAGAATTTATATCGAATCTCTCTACTTCTGATAAATACATAAGTGTTTTATTTACCACATCATTAGCTATTTCTGGATAGTTAGAATTAAAAAGCTCATCTAATTTTGCTAAAATCCTATCTGTAGTTGCATAATAAATAGGGATATAAAATTCATTTTTACATAGAAATTTTGCTATCTCATAATCTATAATTCCTTTCATTGACGGTTTTTCGTTCGCATGCCTTATAAGAAAATTAAGCATTTTATCAAACAAAGATAAATTTAATTTATTATAATCCAAACCATATTTCATAGCAATAATCCAAGCTAAGTTTTGAACATATATATAATACCAATCGGGTCGTACATAAATCATATCAGGATATCCCCCGTCTTTAGTCAAATGCTCGCCTGTATACCCATCTCTACCATACATAATATAGTCGGCAGATTGATCTTTGAGATAAATTTCTTTTAAAGCTTCTTTTAACGTTTTTCCTATAAAAATTTCTTTCTGCTTAGTAACATTTTCTAGAAATTCAATACCATATTCTTTCAAATAATAATTGAAAAACTTCGTCCATGGTTCTACTTTGCTTTCCAATTTCTTTTCAGGACGAAATTTCCAAGACTCAATATATTTTTTTATAGTCTCTGCATCTGCATCTTTCAGATTCATGTTTTCTTTTATATCCTCGGGTTTTAGATTATTTATTTCTGTATGAGCATAAGTATCTCCAAAACGATGTAGCAATTCTCCTTGTTCTTTTATGTTTTCTATTGGTGCATATATGAATTTTACTGCGGTAAAAAACTCCTCGATGCCATGAAATCCCCCAGTTAGTGCATGAATATCTTGCTGTGAACCATCCGCATGACCCCATGTATCATTTAATTCAAATTTTGTTTCACTATGTATTGTGGTATCTGGAGCTTCTGTTGCAGTTGCAAGCTGTTTTGCTAAATTTTGATCCATTCCTAACATTAAACATACCAAATAAACCGTACTATAATGCCCATCAGTTTCATATTTTAAAAAAGCTTCATATTTTCTGCGCATTTCAACAAGTTTATCAGCTCTTGGAATAGCTGTTTTAGGAAGTTTTAAAGCTGTAACCTTAATTTTTTTTGCAAAAGGATCTTTTTTAGGTAATCTCAGTGCTGTGACTTTATTTTTCATTTTTTATATTTAATAAAAACTAAGCGGTTTTTTAGCCGCTTAGTATCTAGTTAGGTTAATCTTTTGGTAATGTACTTTCAGTTTTTTCCGAGCGGTTTAATTGTAAATCTCTCGCCTCAAAGCTCGTTTCAAACTCCAATTCTTTGGGGTTCTCACAGTTTTTCGGATCATCTTCAGGGAAGATTGGAAGTGGTTGTTCAGCCTGTAATCCTGTAGATTTATCCTGAAGAATGGTAAGTGTTGTAGGCACTCTCGTGATCCAATATTTTCCTTGAGGATCACCTGTAGGTTGTCTCATTTCGTCTACAATAGACATATACATTGGATCTCCGATTACAGGAACAGCTCCTCCGTTCCAGATCAATCCTGTTTCAAGAAAGAACTGTATAGCTGCTTCAAAGCCTGGTTTTACGGTAACGATGATTCTCGCCATACCTGCCTGTAAGAAACTTCTGAACAAAGGATCCATACTTTCAGTAAGGTAAAATTCCTGCCAGCTTTTACGGTTTGCCCAATAATATGGATAGAATGTATAATCCATGATTTCCCATTCAAATGCCTGTTCCATAAACTTAGCTAAAGCGGTATATTGATCAAGATTTTCATTCAGATACACTTGGA
>Ga0265780_10003896_pt1 | contig 19435 bp, 16 predicted proteins | sample P1T30metagenome_FD_192432 | JGI IMG/M metagenome (GOLD analysis project Ga0265780, IMG submission 192432) | Plant litter microbial communities from East Loma Ridge, Irvine, California - P1 T30 | ecosystem: Environmental > Terrestrial > Plant litter > Unclassified | place: USA: California...
CCCCCCCGCCCCCCCCCCCCCCCCCCCCCCCCCCCCCCCCGCCCCCCCTTGTGGGTTTGGTTGTTGGGATTTGATGGCACGGGGTTGGAAATCCTGGTGGAGTGGTGGATGCTTTTCTTCGCTAATTTGGATTCTACTCTGCTCTTGTAGGTTGGGGGTTCAAGACTACCATATCGAGCTATGGTGAAATGACCATGTGCGGCTCATTGCCATGTGGATGTATAATCAGAGTTCGCTGTGCTCTCTGAATTTGGCATGAGGTTCTCGCTGGGATCGAACCATTTGCATACACTCGCTGATAGCTGTTTGCCATTTAACAGGGCATCTCTCTCGTCCCTGAGACTGCCCAGTGAACTCTACCAGAGCAGAACCAATGGTTCTAAGCATTGCCGAACGAGTTATTGTGCGTCGAGGCACACTCGCTATGCCAAGTTCGACGGGTATGTCAGCTTACATGCCGAAAGTACTACCACACCACTGACCCTCAGTTTCTCCCCTTCAGCTTCTCCCAGGGATCCTCTAAGAAGTTCGGGAGAAAGTAGGCGGTGTCTCCGTGTTCGTTGTGGACACCAAATTTGAGAGCATTCAGTTCGGCTTTCGAGATGGCAGGGCCGCCAAACGAAACCATCTCCTCTGGTGCCGGCTGTCTAGACTGAGCGGATCCAGTATCTTGAATACTATTTGGGTTGTCGGGAAGCGTCTGTGCCCGAGCTAAGAAGTCTGCGAGTCCTGACGCTGCTGCTGGCTTTGGTGCCTTCTTTGGTTTCTGCGTGGATGTAGCTGAAGCAGAGACTTGGTTCGCATCATTCACAGTCCCATCGTCGAGTTCATCGGTCGCAACCTTCTTCGTCCTGACGCCTAGCTGAGTGGTGTTGGCTCCACTGGCATCTTCCTTCGAGGCTGCTTTGGGCGAACTGGCGTGGTCATACTTTCTCTTTTTCGTGCCACCAAATGACCCGAAGCCCATAGCGGCGGCGATATCCATGTCCTCTTCTTCGTCCATGATGATAGCACCGATCAGGTCTTTCGATTATGGCTTGGTGTTGTTGCAAGGATGGAGGCAGTCAGTAAAGCATGATATTTGGGCTTATGTAAGCGGCGCTAGTGGCTGCGGACCTCGAGAAGGGCCGCCGAGAACGTGAACCTCGTTCACGCATGTTCCGGGCTTGTTGAAGCATTAAGATGCATGAGCTTTCACTGTCTTCCGCTCGCCCCACGGCCGCCTCGAGTAGAGCTCTAGAAAGTACCACTGACTGTGGCTGAGGCTCTTGGCCTTGGCGGACCATGTCATCATCATCTGTGCAGGGCTGCAGGGTTCACTCTATTAACTTTCAGGACGTCGCGCCTCAACGCGTCCGCAGTCTTCTTCGACCATGTCCTAACCAGTCTTTCCCCTCATCGCAGTCGTCGCTAAGTGCTCACGATGAGTGAAACATCACCTACGCAGGCCGAGCGCCGCTTCCTGCGGCCCAGCGTATGTTACACTGTCTGAACGTCTCACTCCACAGGCTAACATGATGCGACAGCTGCGGTCTGCGACCATGATCCAGCCTAGAACCGGCGAGCGCGTGAAGAAGAGCTTCACTCTACGTAGATCCAATCACGGAGCATCCGAGTCCTCCGAGTTCCTGCTTGCGCCCGGCGAATATGACCCTGTGCGACATCGACAATTGGGCCACATCGAGCGCTGGAAGGAGGACGGCGCATATAGACTTCGGCAAGCATATGCATACTGGACGTCGCCCACTGGCATAGGCATTCTTAAGTGCACGCTCGCGTACATACTCGGCTCTCTGGCTACCTTCGTACCTGCGATCGCTGGACTGCTTGGCAGAAACGATGGAAAGCATATTGTCGCGACCATCACTGTCTACTTCCACCCTGCGCGCTCGGCGGGAAGCATGCTTGAAGCTGTTTTGGTTGCGTTGGCCGCCTTTTCGTATGCAACCTTCATTTCGTTCTCTAGTATGGCTGTGTCAGTGTATTTCGGGAACCACCACCAACTGGTCATTGGGCACATCATAGTGCTCATTGTGTTCGTTGGAGGCGGCCTGGGTCTTGTAGGTTGGACGAAGCAAAAACTCGGCAACCCCCTCGTCAACGTAGGCTGTTCTCTGACGTCGCTTGCTCTGATCACGATCCTCACAAAGGAAGGCGCCGTGCAAGCTGCTGTTTTCTCCTATGTCAAGGTCTGGCAAGTGTTGAAGATGATTATTATGGGATGCTCAGCATCGGCTGCTGTGTCGCTGCTGGTTCGGCCGATCTCCGCGCGCAATGAGTTTCGTAACACTGCCATCAAGACTACTGATGCCATGGCCGAGATACTCAACAGCATCACGCGTAGCTTTCTGTCCGGCACTGAACATGAACTCAAGAGCGAGTCTTTCGTCAACGCTACCAAACAGATCAACACGACCTTCAAGGCCCTGGTCAAGAATCTAGGAGAGGCCAAGTTTGAGCACTACGCTCTTGGCACTGAGCAGGAATTCAAGATCAACGCTCGCCTGGTGAAATGTCTCGAGAAACTGATGCAGAATATCGGTGGCCTGCGAAGTGCTGCTGAAACACAGTTCTCGCTCCTCGCGCAGACAGATGCACACGGGACAGAAACAGGTACCATCGGAGGAAATGGCACCGTGACTTCTTCGGTCTTCTCAGAGCACACCCTTTCGATGAGTCCGCCGCAGTTAGGATCCCCAGGTATGGAGCATGCAGAGCGACGTAGTAGTATATTAGCCTCGATCGATGAGGTAGGCGAGAGTTCTGCCGAGCCATCTGCAGCGGCCTCCGCTGAAGCTTCCGACGATGTATCCGTGCATAAGAGTCGCAGCTCAACCAAGATCCCGACATCGATACAGAACAATCTCACGCCCGCTGACATGTTCTCTATATTCATTGCACACCTTGGACCGCCCATGAAGTCGCTTGCGTACACACTCCGCGAGGTCCTATCGGAATTACCATTTGGACCTGGCCCTGAGTACGACATGGCAATCAACGAGCATTTCCGCCACAGCCTCGTAGACGCAAAAGCTTTGTTCACCAACGCTCGCCGAGAAGCACTTTCGATGGTGTACAAGAACAAAGTCCCTGCCAAGATCAGCTCCGCAGCTGTTGCAGCCGATTACGAGGAGGTGGCGGCGAGTTGCGGCTACTTCAGTTCCTCACTAGAAGACTTTGCGGAAGACATGGTCGCCTTCTTGGACATACTTGAGGAGTTGAAGACGAACGTCAATCGCTATCCCCGGCGTAGGACTTGGGAATGGCTAAAGTTTTGGCAAAAGGGACGTAGGCGTTCGTACTCGGGTGATGACGATGGTAAATCCTGAAAATCGTTTGAGTCCTCAGCATTACTAATCTTGACAGAAGCGGAGGGTCTTATCGACGAAGATAACAATCAGACACCCGGAGGCACGCACGAGATCCATAATCCCATCTATCGCCGAGACACGCGCGGTGATCCTTACAAGCCGCTCAATCAGCAGCCACTATCATACAGAATATGGGTGGCATTGTCAATCTTCCGGAGAGACGATTTGAAGTATGCAGTCAAAGTAGGAATTGGTGCGATCTTGTATGGCATGTGGTCGTTCATTGAACCAACTCGTAAATTCTATGGACTGTGGCGAGGAGAGTGGGGTTTGTTGTCTTACATGCTTGTGTGCTCGATGGTATGTGTTCCCTTCCGCATTAACTCTTTGAAATTGCTAAAAAAAGAAATAGACTATCGGAGCATCCAACACCACTGGATTCCAGCGTTTCGCTGGTACGTGTCTAGGAGCCGTCTTCGCAATCGCAGCCTGGATCGCCGCAGACGACCACGCCTTTGTTCTGGGCTTCTTCGGGTGGCTAGTTTCGTTGCTGTGTTTCTACATCATCGTTGGCAAGGGCAAAGGACCTATGGGCCGCTTCATTCTACTGACTTACAACCTCTCCGCTCTTTATGCCTACTCGCTTTCCGTCAAGGACGACGATGACGACGATGATGAGGGCGGCATATCGCCAGAGATATGGGAAATTGTGCTTCATCGTGTAGTCGCAGTCATGGCTGGATGCCTTTGGGGTATCGTTGTCACGAGGGTCATCTGGCCGATCTCTGCGCGCCGGAAGGTCAAGAAGGGCACATCGTTGCTGTGGCTCAAGATGGGTCTTATCTGGAAGCGCGGACCACTCAAGACAATACTGGAAGCCAACCTGAGCAAACAACATCACCCTGGATCGTTCATGACGGAGAAGGAAGAGCTTGAACTCCGGAGGTTCCTGAATCACCTCGAGACACTGCGTGCATCCGCGTCATCGGAATTCGAGCTACGCGGGCCGTTTCCTGACAGAAGCTTCAAGATCATACTAGGCGCAACGAGTCGCATTCTGGACAGCTTCCACGCCCTGAATGTGATTATCATGAGAGAGTTTGAGGCATCTGAAGGCGAGAAGGAGGTATTGAAGTACACCATGAAGGAGTGGAAGGAACTAAGCTGGCGAATCAGCCATCTCTTCTCTGGTACGTCTCACGGACTTCCGGTGTTAGACTCGCATGCTAATCTTCACCAGTAATGGCATCGTCTATGAAGCTAGCCTACCCACTCAATGACGTGTTGCCGAACATCGAGCACACGCGGGATCGCTTGCTTGCCAAGGTGTTCGAGTTCAGACAGTCCGGGCTGGGGAGGGTGATTGCAAGAGACGAGGATTATGAGCTGCTATATGCTTATGGTGAGTCCTTCTCTTCGTGATGTGAAATGCATCCGATGCTAATGAAATAAAAGCTCTCGTGACGAAGCAATTGGCTGACGACCTGAACTTCATCGGTCAAGAGATTGAGAAGCTGTATGGTGTGCTGAGCGAGGAGGATCTGAAGCTGCAATAATAGGCGGCAAAGTGTTATGTAATTGGAATTTCAGCGCATTATCGGTCACATCACTTTGAAAGACTCCTGCTCAAAACATGTGCATCAGCAGGACTGGGAATGCTCGTCTTCCAGGCCCGACTTCGTACCCGATTTTGATCTGATAAGCGCCGCTCCGACCGAGGTTAGCCCGCCACTACATTTGCTTGGTACTGACACACGTGGGGTGCGCCCTATGGTCTGACGACATCTGTTTTTTCAATTCTGCTGTCTCTTTCTTCAACATCCGCTTCACCTGCCCTTCACTTGCCGTGGACGAGCCAAACATGGAGAAAGTGGAGTTCGAATGGGACAAGGAGCAGCGGTTTGAAATCGAGAAGGTGCCGCTGGTTTATCTGATCACGGCGCTGTGTGTAGTGCCATTCGCGATATACTTCCTGCTGAACTTTTTGAGCCCGCTGATCCATCGGATCACGGCTATGCGGATTTCTGAGGTATGTCTGCATTTTTTTTGCGGGGATGAGGGTGGGGTGCTGATTTTGAGGTAGATATATGTCTACCCGATTAAATCACTGCGAGGCGTGAAGGTGCAAGAAGCGCTGGGCACACCGCATGGCTTCAAACATGACCGTACTTTCAGCACTCGCAGGACATTTAATCGTCAACCTCTAATCAAGACCAGGAACTTTTATTCTCCTGCAAATCACCCCGGACGGCCCCAAGCCAATGGCCGTATCCCGACAACCCGAAATGACCCAATTCCACCAAGAAATCCAGGGTTACAACGACGCCGACGGCTCTCTACGCATCACCTTCCGCGCCTTTGGCAACGCCACGGCCGAGAAATCCGTCACCATCCCGCTGAACCCCGACACGTCCAAGCTGTCCCCGTACGAGGTAACCCTGCACTCGAGCGCAACCGGGGGCTACAAAATGCCAGAGCACTACAACGCGTGGTTCAGCGCGTGTTTCGGGTACGAAGTGATGCTGGTGTATCTGGGCGCCAACACGCGCGCCGTGCTCTTCGAAGACATGCAGCCGCAGACGCCAGACCCGCTGACGCGGTTTCTGCGCGACAAGCTGCCGTTCACGGCGGGCTACGTGGCGCGGCTGATGGGGCTGCGGCAGAGCGCGCAGTGGCGCATTGGCTTCGCCGACTGCGCGCCGTACCTCATCTGCTCGCAGACGTCGCTGGAAGACGTGTCGTCGCGCCTGCCCGACGGCGAGGTCATGGATATCACCAAGTTCCGCCCGAATATTGTCGTTGCCGGCGCGTTTGAGGCGTATCAGGAGGATTATTGGGGGAAGCTGAAGATTAATAATCGCACCGAGATTGTCATGGCGCATAACTGTGTGCGGTGTAAGAGTATCAATATTGATTATGAGACGGGGAAGCCCGGGGTGGGCGCGAAGGGCGAGGTGCTCAAAAGACTGCAGAAGGATCGTAGGATAGATATTGGGGCCAAGTGGAGTCCCGTGTTTGGAAGGTATAGTTTCTGGGGGGTCGGGGAGAAGAGCGAGGTTGTAAGGGTAGGGGATCGGGTTAATGTGAGCAAAGTGAATGATGGGCTGACAATTTGGAGTAAGTTTTGTTTTCAAGTCTGTGGAAGTGGGTTGCTAACGCGTGTTTTTAGGTTGGCCGGGAATGTCTTGATGGGTTATGAAGAATAAGAGGTCATAGGGGCTTGTTCTTCTACCAATCTACACTCGCTTTCCGAATACCTTGAAGCGCGACACTCCGCCGTCTGGGATAATGACCAGTTTCGCGTGTGTGTAGCCCCGTCCCTTGATTTCCTTCAGCTCATCCTTGTACACGTGCACCTTATCCGGCCCGCTCTTCTGTGGCTCCAGTACCTCTACCCACTCCTTGTCGTCGTGCGTTGGTTCCTTCTCAAACGCACCAGCAAACACCTGGACCTTCTGCGGGAAGTTGCCACGAAAATGTGCCGTGTCGATGACAATATTGTCAATCTCTCCCTTCGCACCCAGACGAACGATAGTCCAATCGACGTGCTCGCCGCGCGTACGCTTTGTCTCCCAGCCATCGCCCATGTCTTTACCACGGCCTGGTAGCAGGAGGTTGTCTTTTGTGCCGAAGTGCTGGTCTGAGCAGGAGGTAGCGACACCACCCATGACAGTCGCCGAGAGTTCGAAAATGGCCGAAGTGTCTTGCGGGAAGACTGGTACCGCGACACCGTACAGGCGGAAACGCGCGATACCACCGTCAGGGTACATGAGGAGTCTGACGTGTGTGTACGCCTTCTCTGTAATGCTATCGAGCAGCCAGCCGTGTCGCTGACTTGGCCCGCACTCCTGCTTCGTGAGGATGCTCTCCCAGCCAGAGTAGTCTGCCTTCTTGACCGCCTCCTCTTCCTTCTCATCTGTTATGAAAGCACCCTCAATTGCAATTTCAGGCGAGTGGTTGCCATTGAAGAAGGCAGTGTCGATTTCGACACCGGCGACCTTTCCACTTGCGGTGCCTAGTCGTATAACAACCCAGTCTGCGGGCTCAGGGTTGTGGCGTCGCGTCTCCCACCCATCATACCAAGCTCCCGTGTGTACGAAGACACCTGGTTTGCGAATCGGGGGTGTAGGTGTAAGGAGGTTCTCAGCGGCCGCGAACCATTCATCGCTGAAGGAGAGGACCTTCGAACCCAGAGGAGCGGATATGAGATCTGGCCATGTCATCAGCGAGCTTCTGTGAGAGTTGGCGAGTGCCAGTGCGTACCCGTGTACTGCGACTTAAAAGTGGAGTCAATCTGGTCTGCAGGGATCTGGCGAGCTGCGGAAGTCGCAATGCTCTTCACATCCTCAGGGTCAAAACTGCGAATTTCCATATTGACAGAGACTTTCAGAATGCAGGATTGCTTTTCGTGTACCAAACAAACCTCAGTAGCTATTGGAGAGGAAAAGAAACACTTGAGATGGCTATGGCGGGGTGCTAATGAGGGTTAGTGGGGTAGCTGCTGGACCCTGAGAGCTCCGGAAAAGTACTGAGCGATCGGGATCCGCCGATAACCTAAAGATACCGTTGAAGATGGGTCCGATGACGGAGATAGCAAGTGCTTTGAGCTTTTCTATCAAGCGGATGCATGTTTGCTAGGGAAAATGAGTACCAAATGTGGGTTTTGCTTTCGCTTGATGAGAATATTCGTCTTGAACCTGAAGTTGTATTGATCTTATACAAGCGGACCCCTGTATCATTGGCTCCATTCTCCTTCGCTTTCTATGCAACAGGTTGGGTATGATGATCATAAAGAAAATATCGGGTCTGAAATACAACCTGAGGTTGGGGTCTAACCAGCCTCGTCGGAGTGTCCAACTAAGCGTACATAGTACCAACAATGACACATGACTTGGCATGTTCCTCCTATGTAGTCCTCTTTTGACTGGCTACAGGCAGGGTGAGGTATCGGACAGGAGGAATACGAGCATGCTAATTGCGGACACACTTGTTAAAGTGCGAACTCGGTCATTGTACGTGGTCTGTTTCTCAGCCAGCGAGCATGGAAGCACCTATGATCAAGCACAGATTAGCTCGGCCACAAGTGAATGATTTAATGCAGCATCTTCACCCATAGCTGCGATTGTTCCACTGTGTGTCTTCGTAGTAGGCTCCCCCGTTCTTGTTGCCGCCATTGAGATCAAGCTTGGCCATGAACTCTGGTGGGACGGTCGGGATATATTTCCGTTCTCGTTCCCTATTCATGCCACCAAATCCGGCGCCATAGCTAATGAGCATGTCGGTCGATGTTGGCAAGGAGAACGGTAGCATATAGGAAGGGTCCAGAAGCAGCTCGTCCGGCGGCTCGTCCTTCTCGTCTTCTTCAAGCTGGCGAGAAGGTGCGGGTGACGGCGAGGCGATGTTCGGCGCCGTTGGCCTCACCGGGGTCGTAGGTGCAGAGTCCACTGTCTTCTGCTGTGGGTTTGGAGATCTCGCGCGTGCGATTTTCCGATCTGCAGCGGCTTTCTGAAGATGTACGATGTATTTGGAAGCGCTCTTAGGCAGTCCTTTCTCACCAACTTCAGGTCGGTAGTATTTGGCTGTATGCAGGAGCTGTTGTGGTGATAGCCTTGTAAGTTGCTGTAAAGTACCGACGAGAGACTCAAGATCCTCGCCAAGTGAAGAGAAGCATTGCAACCATTGAAGTAACTGCACGAGTGGTTCAAGATGACGTTTCGCCGAATCTACCGTGTTCTCGCCGGTGGAAGTCATTGAACCATTTTCGTAATGCTCCGGCTGTCGGTTGTTCGACCGCGCCCAATCTTCGAGCGTCGATACATTCATGCGTATTTGCATGGCCTTTGTGCGGGCGAGAAACTTTCGATTAGACATGATTCGGTTGAAGATCTCGGTTGAGAGCCAGTATATCAGTTGCGAGAGGATTTGCGCAGTGATGACAGAATGCACATCGTACAGATCGAGGACAAACAACGTCGACGACAGGAGCGACGTTATGTTGCGTGGCGATGGCTGTGCTCTTCGCTTTGGGGACGGAGGTCGGAACCGCTTCTCGATAGGCTCGATTGGCTTGGCCTTTGGTTTTGAGCGAAAGATCTTCCACTCGTGCTGAAACTGCACGTCTTCAAATCCAGGCATTGGCTCGTGGTCGAGCATAGCCTGGTCCAAGTTCTTGTCCATTCTACGTTCGGCGTCTCGGATGATCAGGATGAAGATTTCGTTGATCAGCTCCGCCATCTGCAGCTGAAAGTCGGTTGTTGCGCCCATGACACCGGGGTCTTTTTTGAGATAGTGTAGGAGCAGGGTCGCGTTAGACATCCAGAAAGCCAAGACCGTCATGTCCCACTGGTATCTTTCCACCACCTCGTTGATCTTGGTCATCGCGGCTTCGAGGAGCGTTTCGAGCAACTCTGGGCTGGCGTGGTAATGCGCATATCGAGCGCTGAGGAATAGGATGTTTGCAGGCACTGGTTTCTGCGACGGGGAGCGCTGCGGCGTCATGTTTGTGATGATGATGTCGAGTATGCGCTCGAGCTCGCTCTCCTGGAAGACGAACATCTGGTCGTTCAGGCATCTATCCCATATGAACTCTTGTGCCTCTTCCTCTGGCTCTTCCGGGGTCTGTTCTTGTTAGTCATGTTTGAAGAATATAAGGGGAAACCTACCTCTGGCTGTTCGTCCAGGCCCAGGTTTCCAATGTCGACCTCCAGGTTGAATGCGCTCTCCATCATCATGCGGCGCTTCAGGTCATTCTCGTGCATCTCCTGCTCGAAGCGATCCTGCTCAAAGCCAGAGTTGTAGAAGTCGTCGCCAACACCGGCATTTCCGATAGCGTATCCGCTCTCGTGGAGGTAGTCGGAGATCTCGCTGTTGGGCTCGACAAAGTCAAAGGCTGTCCGCCCGCCAGACGATTTGACGTCGGGAGAAGCTCCATGGTCGAGGAGGAGCTTCACAATCGCCTTGTGTCGGTTGGTCATGGCCCACATCAGCGGCGTCCAGCGGTTCTTGTCCTGGATGTCGACGGTGGCACCTTCCTCAATCAGGACTGCTGCCACGTCCTCGTGTCCAAAGCAGCTTGCGTACACCAGGGGAGGCGTGCCTTCAGCGTCGACGCCGTTGATGTTGATATATTCCTTTGTTTTGCCGTCCAGCAGCCGCTTCACGCGCTCGAGCTCGCCATTGGAGGCGGCCAGCGTGAAGAGCCCCTGCAATGCCTCCCTTTTCTCGTCGTGCGACAGCTTCTCGTCAGCGACAACCTTTGCCTCGTCGCCCGCGTTCTCGTTCTTCAGGCGGGCCTGGTGTGCCAGCATCTGCACGAGGCGGCTGTCGCTGTCCTCCAGCTGCTGCATGTCCTCATCGCCAAAGCTCGGGTCGTCCAGGGAGAGATTGAAGTTCAGCGGGCGGGCGGGCATTGGGGTGGTGATGAAGGTGCTGCCGCCCTGCCAGGCATCGTAGATCTCTGTCTCATCGTTCATTATGTTGGCATTGCGGCGGTCGTCGAGCGAGGTGGGCAGGTCTGATGGCAGCTGTCGTGGCCTCGGGGCGTCCTCGCCGGCGAAGGCATGCTCGTTGTCGGGCGACTCCATGGTGGGACATTGAAGTGTCACTGCAGACGGTGCAGTTGCTGGCTGCAGCGGCCCAGGGTTTTTCCGAAGCGGTGCAGGTTACCGTGGTGTACAGTAATTGTGCCTATACATGGGTGTCTCGAATTCTCGAGGGGTTCCCAGTCAGTCGGTCGAGGCGTGGTGGGGGTGGGTGGAGCCGTCGCGGCTACGTAATGCGACTGCTGCGTCTTGGATGCATCCAGTGAATGTGAATCAGGCAGGCGCGGTCCAGGGAGTGAAGAAGTCGTGTCACGCCGAAATGGGGAGTCAAGCTGCAAATCCGCCGTCAAGCCTCACAAGCGATGATGCGGGTGCTGGTTGACGCTGATCTGATGTCGGAGCGTGCTGTTGGTCGATCCCCGATGTCCCGCTGGCTGGTGTGGGGATTGGTCGACCAGCTTTGTATCATTGCGACTTAGATGCCCATCAGTCAGCCCAGAAGTGCATGCTACCCAGAGACATCCCTTCCAACCCTCCGCCCTCGCCGTCGCCGTCGCCCTCGCCACCGCCAATACTATTCCTAGCCACGTTCGAATCTCTCCATCGCTATGATTGTCGCCGTCTGCGCGACACGACCTGGGCATCAATCCTGAGCTCCGCAGCCCCACCGTGAAATATGCCCAGCACCAGCTCGCCCACCATATAGCGTCAAGGTATACACAGTGCCAGTATGGCGCCCGCAGACACGGAAACGGGGCGTGCTGCGCGCATTTCCCATATATTTGCGCGTCTGATCGAGCTCCACAACTACGTCTGGGACCCCAAGATCGAGCCATTCCACTCATCCTACGACAACTGGCACTTCTTTGGCTATGAGAAGACCCCCTCGACCGAGCGCCCGTCCTCCCGAAGCGCTCTCACATCGCCCACGCCCTTCTCATCGAATTCGCCCGACGCGAGCCGCCCAGGCCTGACGCGAAGCCATAGAAGCTCCGGATCCGATACCAGCGCCATCCCACACAGCCATGGCACAGAGATGCTCCAAGGGCGGCCGGTTGTGTGTCGTGTATCGACACACACACTGCGTCTGGAGCGCGAATTCCAGCTGTCTAAGCTCGTGGTGAAGAAGTCGGACCCCGAGTCCACGCACTTTGTTCGCCCAATTGAGTTTCTGAGGCTGCCGTCGAAAGCGGGAGAGGAGCCGCTTGTAGCCAGCATATTTGAGGCGCCAGGTAAGATCTGCGTGTGTCTTCGGGCTGTCTGTTGCAGAACTGACGTTCCCCTCTCCAGGCCCCAACTTCCTCAAGGACCTGGTCACTTTCGGCCCAAATTGGTACCGGTTTACTGGCGCGGAGAACAATTGGCGATCATCCACCCCGCAGCCTGATGCCGGCGTGCCGCTTCTTACCTTCCTAGACTTTGCCGTTGGCGCAACTGAATGTCTCGAGATATTGCACCATGGCCATGAGATCGTCCACGGAGAACTGCGTGGGGATGCATTCCACTTCGCTTCAGACGGAACAGTCAAGATGATCAATTTTGGCAGTGGGGCAAGGTCTTTTGAGAACGGTCTCACCTCTGCCGGCTGGAACTCGTTGAGCCGCGAGGTCGGCATTGAACTAAAACTCGCCTTCGTCGCGCCCGAACAGACCGGTCGCATGCCTGCGGAGCCGGACAGCCGAACTGACATTTACAGCCTGGGCATTCTCTTCTATGCCATGCTTTGCGGGACCACGCCTTTCGATGGCACTACAGCGCTCGACGTGATGCAAAGTGTGATAAGTCGGCGTATACCTCCAGCCTCCTCAAAACGCATTGACATACCAGATGCCTTATCAGACGTCATCCAGAGAATGACCCAGAGGAATATTGAAGATCGTTATCATTCGACGTCGGGGCTTAAATATGACCTCGTTCGTATCCGAGAGCTCCTGTCCGAAGGCGACAGTGGTGGTCTGAAGTCTTTTGAGGTCGGCACAAAAGACATATCATGCTTCTTCAATCTCCCTCTCAAGCTGATAGCCCGCGAGAAAGAACGCCAGATTATCATCAACGTCATCGAACGCGCCTCCAAGCGTCGCCGGGGTGGCTTGAAGAATTTCACTAGCTTGAGCTTGAGTTCGAACTCTTCCTACTCAGATCAGCGATTGGAAATTCTCGACGATCTCTTGTCTGACAGCAATAGTTCAAGGGGTTCGGAAAGCCGACTGAACAGCATATCTTCTGCGGCACCGGTGTTCATGGACTCTGCACGATCCATACATCAGCGGTCTCAAGACAGCGTGGCTACCGAGAAATCTCTAACGGAGGAGATACCAGTTCGGCCTCAACTGCAACCGTCTTCTAGAGGTCCGTCTAACAATAGCGTTGAGGGCAACATGTCTCACTCTCGGTCTTACCAGACAACGTCAACCACAGAGAGTTCGCTGCTTCGCACCATGTCTAACACGAGGAAATTCCGGCACAAGGCTCGTTGCGATGTAGTAGCTATATCTGGAGCCACTGGCCTGGGCAAGTCGCGCCTGGTGCAGAGCGTCCAGAGCACAGCCAGAAGATCCGGGTATTTTGCTACAGCAAAGTTCGATACCAACAGGAGAGCGCCATTTGAGCCCATTCTCAGGCTCATGTCATCGCTATTCAGGCAGATCTTCAGCGAAGCAGATGTGTCAACAGATTTTCATAACAGTCTCAGGGGCTTCCTCAAAAACACGGGCGTATGGGCCGTGCTCCGCACATACCTGGATCTTCCGGACTGGCTGCTAAACACGGGCGCGTCAAAGCCACTGAATGTTGTAGAATCGAGTAGAGGCATGGAGCGCGATCGGCGGGCATCATCCCCGGCCATCCATTGCGGCGGCTCTGGACACACCGCAGAGGCCTGGCTTCGGAGTGGAGGCGCCTCTAAGTCGTCCAAATTTATGAACGTTTTCATCGACGTATTGCGATTGTTGGTGCGTGCCGGTCCACCTCTTGTCAAAACCCTGAACTTGTACCTCCTTATAATCCCTGCTACCATTGAAATTTTGCTGACGGAGATTGAATCTTCAGGCTGTACAGAAGCTTTGCATCTGGAATCTAGACGATGTACACAACGCCGACCAAGAAAGCGCGGAACTTATTCACCACATCGTTCAAGCCAAGATACCCTTGGTTTTCATGCTCACTTTCACTGACGAGAATGTGCTACCTCGCGAGCTCCGATCCCTGCTACCAAATGCAACTCGAGTGCAACTGAATACATTTACGGAAGCACAGACAGCCGAATACGTTGCCGAGACTCTGCATCGTGACAAAGACTACATTTTGCCTCTCGTAGCTGTTGTCCAAGAGAAGAGCCACGGCAACCTGTTCTACATTCGCGAGATTTTGGATACATGTACGACTACTCGGGTACAAAGTGGATTGATTGCTTGTATGCAAGCTGGCTATCACGTCTGACGCATTACGACAAGATTCTACTAAGTACCACGTTTCTATGACACGAATCTCTGCTAATGATATCTAGGGTACGTGATGGCCATTTACAATACATGTGCCTAAGTGTTTAAGAATCAGAACAATGACTAACGTCAAATGCGTAGCTATCGAAAGAAATGTGTCTACTATTCCTGGCGAGAGAACAACTGGATGTTCGACCTTGACAAGGTGTTTGAGGTTTTCGAAAGCCCAGAGTACGGATCCTCGGTAACCAACGACTTCATCTCAAAGCGGCTGCTCGAGCTTCCTCCTGCGACCCGAAAACTGGTGGCTTGGGCTTCGCTTCTTGGAGGTTCATTTTCTTTCGATCTAGTGAAGCAGCTCATGAACCCCAGATATGCGCCCGCGGATGCAAAACGCATTCCATTGTTGGAAGGTAGAGAATCCGTCATAGAAGCTCTGAACCTTGCTCTTACCGCCTATGTGCTAATGCCTGGAGAGAACGACTCGAGGTTTCGCTTCAGCCATGATCGGTATTTGACTGCTGCCTCATCCTCGCTAGACCAGGAGTGGGACGTACAAATGATGCATTATATGATAGCAAAGATGATGACATCAAGAACGATGTATCATGACGAACTCACCTTGGGATCAAAGGCGCTGTACATGCGAAGCCGCCACATATGTCTCGCAGCAGACCTCATCAAGGCTTGGGAGACGAAAAGAGCTCCGTTCCGAGATGTTCTTTATCAAGCCGGGGAGGCGGCATGCGAATCCGGAGCTCGTTCTACTGGGATCTACTACTTTGCACACTGCCTTGTGTTGCTTCAGGACAACCCATGGGATGACACGCAGCCCGATGTATCGTATCAGGAGACTCTTCAACTTTTTGTCCGGTCAGCCGAGTGCTACTGGCACCAATCGATGCTCGATGAAGCCCTGAGCTTGATCCGGACGACTTTCAAGTTTGCGCGCAATCCAGTTGACCTAGCATCGTCTTTCATTCTGCAGTCTCGCGTGTTTGCAGTTCGAGGGGATAACTTTGGAGCTTTCCAAGCTCTCAAAGATTGCCTGTCACTGCTGGGATGCCCGATTGAGCGTACAACGTGGGAGGCATGTGACGATGAGTTTCAGAAAATCTACGCCAAAATGCAAGAGGTGGACAAAGAGGAGCTCCTGGCTCGTCAGTTGACAGCAGACAACCGGATACTTTTGACGTTGGGACCGATCTTCGTTGAACTGCTCAGTGCTGCATTCTGGTCCAACAGTCTCTTGTTCTACCAAGCCACCTTGAAGCTAATCAACACTCATCTCGAAGGTGGATCCATCTCCCAAGTCGCCCTGGCGTACGTCCACCTAGGCACGATTGCCGCAGGACGCTTTCAGATGATGAACTTTGCTGTTGACATGGGTGCTATGGCCAAGCGTCTCTTTCAGATGTACCCCGACGATAATTATACGGTTGGTCGGACGCAAACCCTTCTTCCGCTCTTCCTCGGCCATCTCGAGACGCCCATCAGAGAGCTGATACCCAACCTTGAAGCTGCATTAGAGGTGACACTCTCTGCGGGAGATAGGATCCTGACCCTCCTCAACCTCGGCGTGCAAGCGCATTTCCGCGTCATGGCATCGCAGGACGTTGCCGAAGTAGAGGCATCGATAGAAGACACGCCACTGGATACAAAGAACTGGCGGAGTGATATGAGAGGCGGGACGTTCCTCATGGGTTCGAGACAGTATTGCAGGGCGCTTCAAGGCAAGACCGGTGTACAGGACGCGTCTCTGATCTTCACCGATGAGGAGCATAGCTCAGCTGAATACGTGAAGTACCTCGAAGAAACGGCTAGCAACCCAAAACGGCCAAAGTCAATCTACCTCGCCATGAAAATGCCCGTCCTGACGCTCTATGGATATACCGCTGAAGCAGTCGAGCTAGGCGAGCTCCTGCTACCCATGCTCAGCAGCCTCTGGTGCGAGAGACTCAACTACTCGGTCAGGTACCACTTATCGCTATGCTACATGGCAAATCTGCGTGACGATCCAAAGAATGCACGCAAGGAAGAGATGACCAAGTTTGTCCAGGATACTATTCAGCTTTTGGAAGCTTGCTCGACGGTCACTGACGTCAACTACCGCGGCTGGATCCACCTACTCCTCGCAGTACTAGCTGAAGTACAGCGGGATCCCCCATCAGCTTTGCAGAATTACGAGGCTGCCATGGATCATGGTGAGGAGAATGAGTTTGTGTTAGACCTGGCGTTTGCCCACGAGTTGTACGGCGAGTGGTAAGTGTTGAGTCCTCAAGGCGTATACAAGGCACCAGCTAACTTTGCAAATCAAGGCTCGTCCGCAAGAAGGCCTATAGGGCTGCTCGTCACTCTTTCAAGGATTGCATGAGTACCTACCGAAGGATATCAGCCCATGGCAAAGCAAACCACGTAGCCACGAAGTACGACTGGCTCCTACGCGATAAAAGCACCGTCATGACGGCCTCAAACGGAACGCAGACGACAGTGATTGATACGGGAAACACCACGCTAAGGATTGAACAGAACGAGGACCAGGAGCAGTACCTGGCTGCTGAGACCTCTGTGTACCGTACGCAAAACTGGATCGTGCCCGAGACTGGACGGCGACACGAGTCTTCGCAAGATCTGCACAGCGGTTTTACCGCAGTCGGACTTGATATGCTGGACCTTAGCAGTATCCTTGAGTCTTCTCAAGTGCTTTCAAAGGAATTAAAGGTATGTACATTTCTGATACGTTCTCGGCTTGCCCCGCTGCGAGGCCTCTAATCGCGGTGCTTGGAATATTGCCTCGGCCTTGCAGAACGGTCCCGGCAGCTCATTCGCATACGGTCAACTATAGTGGATAATCAACCAGGACGCAAGAGCAGATGGCGGACCTGACGGCCTGAAGCTATACTCAAAGCCTCGCCGTCAAACTCGAAACTAGCGGTGCTACGTATAGCTTCAGGCTATGTGTTCGAGAATCCTCACTAACTTCATCTTGCAGGTCGATAAACTGATGGCAAAAATGGCGGCCATAATTTTGGAGTCCACTGGCGGCAGTCTATGTGGGATCGTTATCGAAGACCCACAAATTGAGTGGAGTATTGCATGCATTGCGACGAATGAGCCCAACAGCGAAACTGGATTTGCCCCTGGTGTCCGTTCCTATCCAACCGGTCAGCCTCTCGATACAGTAGACGACGTTGTCGCCCGCCAGGTCACCCTATACACATTACGTTTCCGCGAAACCGTGTTTGTACAAAATCTGCTGGAGGATGACCGCTTCTCCAACGTCTCAGGATCATATCTCGCACGCAATCCCGAAGGCAAAGCCGTTATTTGCATCCCAATCGTACATTCAGACCACTTGCTGGGTAGTATATATGTGGAGGGGCCACCCAACGCCTTTACTGAGCGCAACACGCAGGTATTACGATTGCTTGTCAACCAGATCTCAATCTCGTTGGCCAACGCACTGCTCTTTAAGGAGATCGAACGAGTCAGTGCAAGTAACGAGGCAATGCTGGAGATGCAAAAACGCGCACTTGCCCAAGCAAGAGCGGCTGAGATCAAAGCCAAGGAGGCTGAGGCAATCGCCATAAGGAATATGAAGCTGAAGGAGGAGGCAGCCAAAGCAAAGAGTCTCTTCCTGGCCAATGTATCCCACGAGCTTCGCACGCCTCTCAACGGTGTCATCGGCATGTCGGAGCTACTCAAGGCCAGCATTCTTAACTCAGAGCAGGCTGGCTACGCCGACTCGATCCGAGTGTGCGCCGACACGCTCTTATCCATCATCAACGACCTCCTGGACTACTCAAAGCTGGAGGCAGGCAAAATGTCCGTGATGGAAATGCCACTATCGCTGACGGAAACCATCACTGAAGTGGTCCGCGCTCTCGCATATACTAACGCCGAACGAGGGCTCAAGACTGTTGAACAGTTGGAAATCAACCCCGAGATGCTGGTCATGGGTGATCCTGTCAGGCTTCACCAGATTTTGATGAACCTGCTCTCAAACTCTTACAAGTTCACGCCCAAGGGCTCCGTCACCGTGCGCGCGGTCATCGACCAAGAAACCGACGCATACGCCGACGTGACAATCAGCGTCATCGACACGGGCATCGGCATCCCCGCAGAGCAAAAGAAAAAGCTCTTCCTACCCTTTTCGCAGATCGAATCGTCCTCGTCTCGCAGCTATGGCGGCACCGGCCTCGGTCTCAGCATCTGCAAGGCACTGATCGAGAACGTCATGCACGGCAAAGTCTGGCTCGATTCGCGGGATTCTGGACCTGATCGGGGCACCACAGTGTCGTTTTCGCTTCGTTTCCGCAAGGTGGCGAAGACACAGGTTGTGGATAGGCAGAATACGCGCGAAACGGATCTCATGGCGAAATTCTCCAGTCAGGATAACAATGGACATGAGGCGCAGTCGGGGGCGTGTATTGATCTTTCGACGATCCCGAGGAACGAGTTGAGGGTTTGCATTGCTGAGGACAACTTGATAAACCAGCGGATCGCCATTTCATTTGTACAGAAGCTGGGCTTCCGATGCGATGCTTATTTAGACGGGCTGAAGACGATTGACGCGCTCGAGCGTGCGAGTGATAACGGCCGACCGTTCCATCTTGTGCTGATGGATGTACAAATGCCGCACTGCGATGGCTATGAAGGCAAGTGCTTAAAGACAGACCATAGCTGCCACCACCATGCTAATTATCTTGCAGCAACGAAGCGTATTCGCAAGCACCCCAATCCAGACATTCGAAATATACTCATCATCGCCATGACCGCATCTGCCATTCAAGGCGACCGCGAAAAGTGCCTCGAATCTGGCATGAACAACTACCTTGCCAAGCCCGTGCGAGCACAAACTCTGAAGGCTCTCCTCGAATCGTACCTCAACAAGGATGAAGAGAAGGAGATACCGAACCTGCACGCCGAGGCCCAGAAGCTTGTCAGACAGGCACTCAATGAATCTGGTGATGGTAACAAGGAGAGTGGGGCGAAGAAGCCACAAGATGCGCTGCTAGAGGGAGAGACTGGAGAGAAAAAGATGCGGAACCGGCCGTCTAGCGTGCGCAGTGTTACGCAGCGCTGGCTGGGGCCTCAGAGTAAGGACGGAGCGGGGCCAACATAGTTTTGCAGACTGTGTCTA
>Ga0265780_10003897_pt1 | contig 19430 bp, 10 predicted proteins | sample P1T30metagenome_FD_192432 | JGI IMG/M metagenome (GOLD analysis project Ga0265780, IMG submission 192432) | Plant litter microbial communities from East Loma Ridge, Irvine, California - P1 T30 | ecosystem: Environmental > Terrestrial > Plant litter > Unclassified | place: USA: California...
TGGCGGAGAGAGGGGGATTCGAACCCCCGATAGGCTATGAACCTATACACGCTTTCCAGGCGTGCGACTTCAACCACTCATCCACCTCTCCTGATGGGTTCCGCGCAGGCGTTCACGCGAAGCCGCCTATTATAACAAGGATTCTCGACTGTACAAGAGCATCCCGACAAGTAGCATCAGCGGAGGCCACACCCTCCCCCGGACAGGCAAGACCACCGGTTCACACCCGCTGTCAGCACGCTGCCCTCTCTACCGCTAATATGGTACCGCCGCCACAAGCAGGCGGTTCACCTGCCAGGAGAACGCGATGGACATGAAGAGGATCAACGCCGGCAAGCTGCGTGCAATCGGCTACGACGCACGCGAGCGCACATTGCGCGTGGAATTCGACGACGGCACGGCCATCGACTACGCCGCCGTCGGCACCGAGGTCTGGCGCAAGCTCTCCAGCGCGGGCTCGCCGTGGAGCTATTACCGCGACAACATCGAAGAAGAGTTCACGGGCCGCCGCGGCCGCGCCGCCGTTTCCACCGACAAGAACACCCCCGACCGCGATGCCCTGATGAAAGCCTTCGGCGGCGGCGAAGCGGACGGCGCATAAGCCAGCGCGTAAAACAACGCCGCCCAGCGGACACCGGGCGGCGCATGAACCGCATCATTCACAGCAGGCGCCCGCCACCCGAGCCGGGCGCCGCTCACATCACGACGCTTCCTTCAGCTGATCCAGGATCGCCGGATTCTCCAGCGTCGACACATCCTGGGTAATCGTCTCGCCCTTGGCCAGCACCCGCAGCAGGCGGCGCATGATCTTGCCCGAGCGCGTCTTCGGCAGGTTGTCGCCAAAGCGGATCTCCTTCGGCTTGGCGATCGGTCCGATCTCCTTGCCGACCCAGGTGCGCAGTTCGGCCGCCAGCTTCTTCGCGTCCTCGCCGGTTGGCCGCGGGCCCTTCAGCACGACGAACGCGCAGATCGACTCGCCGGTCGTGTCGTCCGGCTTGCCCACCACCGCCGCCTCGGCGACGATGGGGTTGGCCACCAGCGCCGACTCGATTTCCATGGTGCCCATGCGGTGCCCCGACACGTTCAGCACGTCGTCGATGCGCCCGGTAATGGTGAAATAGCCCGTGTCCTTGTTGCGGATCGCGCCGTCGCCCGCCAGGTAGTACTTGCCGCCCAGCTCATCCGGGAAATAGCTGGTCTTGAAGCGCTCCGGGTTGTTCCAGATGGTGCGGATCATCGACGGCCACGGGCGCTTCACAACCAGGATGCCGCCCTGCCCGTTCGCCACGTCGGCGCCGGATTCATCGACGATCGCCGCCATGATGCCCGGCAGCGGCAGCGTGCACGAACCCGGCACCATCGGCGTGGCGCCCGGCAGCGGGGTGATCATGTGGCCGCCGGTTTCGGTCTGCCAGAAGGTGTCGACGATCGGGCAGCGTTCCCCGCCCACGTTCTTGTAGTACCACATCCAGGCTTCCGGGTTGATCGGCTCGCCCACCGACCCGAGCAAGCGCAGCGAGGACAGGTCGTAGTGCTTCGGGTGGACTTTTTCGTCCACATCCGCCGCCTTGATCAGCGAGCGGATCGCCGTCGGCGCGGTGTAGAAGATCGACACCTTGTGCTTGGCGATGGTCTCCCAGAAGCGGCCGGCGTTCGGGTAGGTCGGCACGCCTTCGAACACGACTTGCGTGCCGCCGACAGCCAGCGGGCCGTAGGCGATGTAGCTGTGGCCGGTCACCCAGCCGATGTCGGCGGTGCACCAGAACACGTCTTGCGGCTTGATGTCGAACGACCACTTCATGGTCAGCGCGGCCCACAGCAAATAGCCGCCGGTCGAGTGCTGCACGCCCTTCGGGGTGCCGGTCGAACCCGAGGTGTAGAGGATGAACAGCGGGTGTTCGGCGTCGACCCATTCCGGTTCGCAGTCCGCGCCTTGGCCGGCCACCAGCTCGGACAGCGCGATGTCGCGTCCCTCGACCCAGGCGATATTCCCGCCGGTGCGCCTGTAGACGATCACGTCCTTGACCGACTCGCAGCCGCCCAGGGCCAGCGCTTCGTCGACGATGGCTTTCAGGGGCAGCGACTTGCCGCCGCGCTGCTGCTCGTCGGCGGTGATGATGGCGACGGCGCCGGCGTCGATGATGCGTTCCTGCAGCGACTTGGCCGAAAAGCCGCCGAACACCACCGAGTGGGTGGCGCCGATGCGCGCACAGGCCTGCATCGCGGCCACGCCTTCGATCGACATCGACATGTAGATGATGACGCGGTCGCCTTTTTTGATACCCCGCGACTTGAGGCCGTTGGCGAACTTGCAGACGCGCTCGTGCAGCTCGCGGTAGGTGGCCCGCGTGACGCTGCCGTCATCGGCTTCGAAGATGATGGCGGTCTTGTCGATATTGCCATTCGCAAGGTTGCGGTCGAGGCAGTTGTACGATGCGTTCAGCTGGCCGTCCTTGAACCACTTGTAGAAAGGCGCATCCGATTCGTCGAGCGTGCTGGTGAAGTCGCGGTGCCAGTCGAGGTGCTCGCGCGCCAGGCGCGCCCAGAAACCCTCGTAGTCGCTTTCCGCTTGCGCGCACAGCGCGTTGTAGGCGTCCATGCCCGAGATGGCGGCATCGGCAACGAACCCGGCTGGCGGCGGAAACACGCGGTGTTCCTGCAAGCCCTGGTTTTCCTGATTGGTCTCGTTCTCGGCCATGCTAGTCTCCATAGTAGTAGTTTTGCCAGTACCTTAGGCGCGCTCGCTTACTGAAGGCTTACGAGCCGCGCATCCCTTGTGCGTGTGATTCTACCAACCATCGGGCTTTCCGATGCGGCCCGCTGCAACGCGGCCGGACAGGTGTAAAATGATGGGCTGTATTTTGACGGAATCCTGGAGCCGTACCCGATGTCGCACAACCTCCCCGCAAACGAACACCGCAAGCTCTCCCCTCTCAGCAGTCTCATCTTCGCCAGCCGCTGGCTGCAGCTGCCGCTGTATCTCGGCCTGATCCTGGCGCAGTGCGTCTACGTGTTCCACTTCTGGGTCGAGCTGAAGGACCTGATCGGGGCGGCGTTCGGCAACGTGGATTCGCTGAACCACATCCTCGAAGCGGTGGGCATGACGAATGGCCCGAAGAAGCTGACCGAAGCGACCATCATGCTGGTGGTCCTGGGCCTGATCGACGTGGTCATGATCTCGAATCTCCTGATCATGGTGATCGTCGGCGGCTACGAGACCTTTGTCTCGCGCATGCACCTCGAAGGCCACCCCGACCAGCCGGAATGGCTGTCGCACGTGAACGCCTCGGTCCTGAAGACCAAGCTGGCCATGGCCATCATCGGCATTTCGTCGATCCACCTGCTGAAGACCTTCATCAACGCGGCAGCCTACGATCCCAAGGTGCTGATCGCCCAGACCGTCATCCACCTGGCATTCCTGCTCTCGGCCCTGGCCATTTCCTGGACCGACCGCATCACCACCGAAACGCACCACCAGCCCAAACAGCATTAACTCGCCACTCACATCACAAGAGAATTGTCATGACAGTCATCAAACAGGAAGACCTGATCGAATCGGTCGCCGCTGCGCTCCAGTACATCAGCTATTACCACCCGGCTGACTACATCCAGCACCTGGCGCGCGCCTACGAGGCCGAGCAAAGCCCGGCGGCGAAGGACGCGATCGCGCAGATCCTGACCAACTCGCGCATGTGCGCCGAAGGCAAGCGCCCGATCTGCCAGGACACCGGCATCGTCAACGTGTTCCTGAAGATCGGCATGGGCGTGCGCTTCGAAGGCTTCAGCGGCACCGTCACCGACGCCGTCAACGAAGGCGTGCGCCGCGCGTACAACTTCGCCGACAACAAGCTGCGCGCCTCGATCGTCGCCGACCCGCACTTCGAGCGCAAGAACACCAAGGACAACACCCCGGCCGTGGTCCACATGGAGCTGGTCGAAGGGAACACCGTCGACGTGAAAGTCGCGGCAAAAGGCGGCGGCTCGGAAAACAAGACCAAGTTCGTGATGCTCAACCCGTCCGACTCGCTGGTCGACTGGGTCCTGAAAACGGTGCCGCTGATGGGCGCCGGCTGGTGCCCGCCGGGCATGCTGGGCATCGGTATCGGCGGCTCGGCCGAAAAGGCCATGCTGATGGCCAAGGAGTCGCTGATGGAAGACATCGACATGTACGAGCTGAAGGCGCGCGGCCCGCAGAATAAAACGGAAGAACTCCGTATTGAACTCTGCGACAAGATCAACGCGCTCGGCATCGGCGCCCAGGGCCTGGGCGGCCTGACCACCGTGCTCGATGTGAAGATCAGCATGTACCCGACCCACGCGGCGTCCAAGCCAGTGGCCATGATCCCGAACTGCGCGGCCACCCGCCACGCCCACTTCGTGCTCGACGGCTCCGGTCCTTCGTACATCGAACCGCCTGCGCTGTCCACCTGGCCGGAAGTGCACTGGACGCCGGACACCCAGAAATCGAAGCGCGTCGACCTCGATACGCTCACCAAGGAAGAAGTCGCCTCCTGGCAGCCGGGCCAGACCCTGCTCCTGAACGGCAAGATGCTGACCGGCCGCGACGCCGCCCACAAGCGCATCCAGGACATGCTGGCGCGCGGCGAGCAGCTGCCGGTGGACTTCACCAACCGCGTGATCTATTACGTCGGCCCGGTCGATCCGGTCGGCTCGGAAGTCGTCGGTCCCGCAGGCCCGACCACCGCGACCCGCATGGACAAGTTCACCGACATGATGCTGGAGAAGACCGGCCTGATCTCGATGATCGGCAAGGCCGAGCGCGGCCCGATGGCGATCGAATCGATCCAGCGGCACAAGTCGGCCTACCTGATGGCGGTCGGCGGCTCGGCCTACCTGGTGTCGAAGGCGATCAAGTCGGCCAAGGTGGTCGGCTTCGAAGACCTGGGCATGGAAGCGATCTACGAGTTCGACGTGCAGGACATGCCGGTCACCGTCGCCGTCGATTCGACCGGCACCTCGGTGCACACCACCGGTCCGAAGGAATGGGCCGCGAAGATCGAATCGCTGAAAGGCATTCCGGTCGCTGTCGTCTGATGATGGGGGCGGCGCCGGGTGCGCCGCCTTTTGTTATGACACCGCCTCTTCTTTCTCCCAACGCGCCCGTCGGCATCTTCGATTCCGGCGTCGGCGGCCTGTCGGTGCTGCGCCACATCCGCGCGCAGCTGCCGCACGAACACCTGCTGTACTTCGCCGACTCCGGCTTCGCGCCCTACGGCGGCAAGCCCGAATCCGTCGTCGCCGAGCGCGTGCTGGCGGTCGGCAGCTTCCTCGTCGCGCAAGGCGTCAAAGCGGTCGTCGTTGCCTGCAACACCGCCACCGTGGCGGCGATCGCGCGCCTGCGCGAGCGCTTCCCCGACCTGATCATCGTCGGCGTCGAACCCGGCCTGAAGCCGGCGGCGGCGGCCACGCGCAGCGGCACCGTCGGCGTGATCGCCACCGAGCGCACGCTGGCCGGCGCCAAGTTCCTGCAGCTGCGCGACCAGATCAGCGCACGCACCGGCGCGCGCTTCCTGCTGCAGCCCTGCCCCGGCCTGGTCGACCAGATAGAACTGGGCGAACTCGATTCCGACGCCACCGACGCCCTGCTGGGGCGCTTCATCCTGCCGCTGCTGGCCGAAGACGCCGATACCCTGGTGCTGGGCTGCACCCACTATCCGCTGGTGCGGGCCTCGATCGAAAAACTGGTGGCGCGCAGCACCGGGCGTACGGTGACGCTGGTCGATACCGGGGATGCGGTGGCGCGGCACCTGGCGCGGCTGCTGGAAGCGGGCGGCCTGCTGCGCGTGGATGCGGCGCCGGCGCGGCTGGACGGCTACACGAGCGCCAGCGCGACGGCCTTGTCGGCGGCGTTCGCCAGCCTGCTCGGCATCGACCCGCCGGTGCACGAGGTCGCCGCTGCAGCGTCCGGAACAATGTTGATCGAGACGAACAATTAGATTTGCCAGTTTGCTTAGGAGTTTGTATAATCTTGTTCTGTCTTCGAAGCACTGAAGACGCTAGCAGAAAATAAGCAAGACAATGGTGGCTGTAGCTCAGTTGGTAGAGTCCAGGATTGTGATTCCTGTTGTCGTGGGTTCGAGTCCCATCAGCCACCCCAAGAATTCGCAGTAAAAGAAAAGGGTTACATGCTCAAGCGTGTAACCCTTTTTTCATTCCCTTCCCTGCAAGCGAGCCGGCAGGCATCGCGCCGCCGGCCCATTTATCGCATCAGCCCCTCAGCGGAATGCCACCCAGCGCCGCCAGTTTCGGCTGGTAGGAAACCGTCTGCAGGATGAACGGCGCTATGGTGAAGAAAATCACCGCGAGTACGATCACGACAGGGATGATGAAATTGCCTACCATGCCGCCGATGACAACGCTCATGACCAGCATGAACAGGCTGACCAGGATCGACATCAGGAACAGGCCGGCACTGCGCTTCCAGAAATAGACTTGGCCATCCTGCAGCTTTACGCCGATCAGCATGTTCTTGTTCAGGAACAGCGTCACCTCATGGCCCAGGCCTTTCTGGATGAAGTCGTCCAGGCTTTGCGATGTGACAATCTTTTGCAGGATCGTCGTGCCGATCTGGATGGTGTTGTAGCGCACGAAGGACGAGCCAACGTTCCCGTGCGTGACCGAGCCCGAACCGAGCATTTTCAACTGACCAGTTACTTCTTTCATCGAACATCCTTTATTGTTGGTAGTGGATTTCCCAAAACCAATTTTATCGGTGTTCGCCCTGATTGTGTCAAAAAAAAGAACGGTCTGGCCCGCCATGAACATGGATAACAACAGGCGTAAAAAAAGGCCACCTCGCGGTGGCCTCCCCGATCGAGCCGGCTGGTGCGCGGCTCAAGCGTGATTAATGACGGTTCGGATTGTTCGGACGGTCGTCGAAGCGGTTCGGCACGCCGTCGCCGTCGCGGTCATGGCGCGGGGCCACGCGGTCGCCGTGCTGCCAGCCGCCACGTTGCAGCGCCCAGCCGTTACGGTCACGGCGCCATTCCGCGCGCTGGTACACATAGCCTGGACGAACTTTCTCGTAGTGGCCCTTCACCCAGGTGTAGCGGTTACCGCTCCAGTTCCAGTAACCCGGCACCCATTCGAAACCGCGGCGGGAGGCCGGCACCGCTTCGCGGCGTGGCGCAGGCGGCGCTTTCTTCACGATGATGACCTGGGTGGTCTCATGGCGCTGGTAGGCCTGGGCTGGGCTGAGGGCTGCGGTGCTGATCAGGACGGCTGCTGCGGTCAAGAGGATTCGTTTCATGGTCGTGCTCCTTTTGTTTCGGTGTGAGACCACTATAGCCAAAGCATCCTGCGCACAGTACTACTGATGCAAGTTCTTACAATCGAAACAATTCCAGTAGGGAACGTAACGGAAACGTAACGGGCCAGTGGGCTTTTGTAACGATGCTGCCGTTTTACCGGGCCGACAATGCAAACAGCCGGCATTGGCCGGCTGTTGTTTGACTCGAAGGAAAGTATATTCCGGCCTACCTGCTCGGATCCATGCCCATGAAACTGCGCAGGGCATGGCGCGCGGTGACCAGCTCCCAGCCCTGGCCGGAACGTTTCAGCACGCTCCAACCCTTGCCCGGGGTATCCTCGCCCAGGCAGCCGGACAGGATGGCGCCATACATGTCGGTCTGGCCGGGTTTCAGGCCATACAAAGCATCGAGCGCGGCCTTGTCTTCTTTCGGCGCCCCGGCCTGCTGCTTGGCCAGGGCCACGCATTCGTCCAGGTCTTTCTTCTGCGCCTCGGTCAACGCAGCGCTAGCGGCCCCTTTCGGCTGGAAGCCGAATGGGCCGTGGACCAGCGCCGGCTCCTGCGCGAATGCGGCGCTGGAGGCCAGCAGCAGCCATCCTGCGATGACACGTTTCACGCCGCTGCCGGAGATTAGTCCAGTTTCCAGGCGTAGTCGACCTTGGTGGTGGTCTGGGCTGGCGAACCGTCCTTGGTGCCCGGCTTGAACTTGCATGCCGACAGGCCTTTCTGGGCTGCCTTGTCCAGGCCTTTGAAGCCGCTCGATTTTTCCAGCTTCGAATCGACGACGCTGCCGTCGGCGCCAACCACGAAGCTCATCGAGGTCACGCCCTGCTCTTCGTTCATCAGCGAGGCTTTCGGGTATTCGACTTTGCACTTCGACGGGTCGAAGGAAGCAGGCACTTCAGCAGCGAATGCCGAGCCGGCGATCGAAGCGAAAACGAGGGTGACAATGGCGCTCAGGTAAGGCTTTTTCATAATTAGTATTCCCAAAAAGTGAGTTGTTATGCCGCTGACTGCTTGCGGTCTTTCAGTGTGCCCGGCAACTTCGCCGTAATTAAAATTCTTCCCATTCATCGTTACCAGCAGCAACCGGCGCCTTTTTCGGCTTGGCCGCGCCGGCAGCCGCCGGTGCTTTCGCAGCCGGTGCTTTCGCCGTGACTGGCTTCTTGAGTGCAGGACGGGCGGTACGGGCGGCCGGAGCGCGCACCGCGGGCACCGAAGCGGCAGGCGCCGCGATGCTCGCCACTGCCGCGGTTGGCGCCGCGCCGTCGTCTTCGCCGTCGACCAGCTTGAAGATGCTGACCACGCGCGCCAGTTCGCCGGCCTGGTCCTGCAGGCTCTGGGCGGCGGCTGCCGCTTCCTCCACCAGCGCCGCATTCTGCTGGGTCATGCTGTCCATCTCGATGATCGACAGGTTGACCTGTTCGATGCCGGCGCTCTGCTCGGCGCTGGCGTTGGCGATCTCGCCCATGATGTCGGTCACGCGCTTCACGCTCGCCACCACTTCATCCATCGTCACGCCGGCCTGGCCGACCAGCTTGCTGCCGCGCTCGACCTTCTCGACCGAATCGCCGATCAGGGTCTTGATTTCTTTCGCTGCCGCAGCCGAACGCTGGGCCAGGTTACGCACTTCCGATGCCACGACCGCGAAGCCGCGGCCTTGTTCGCCGGCACGGGCCGCTTCCACGGCGGCGTTCAGCGCCAGGATGTTGGTCTGGAACGCGATGCCGTCGATGACGCCGATGATGTCGGCGATCTTGCTGGCAGAGCTATTGATCTCGCCCATGGTGCCGACCACTTGCGACACCACGTCGCCGCCCTTGCGGGCCACGTCGGAGGCGCTGGCCGCCAGCTGGTTCGCTTCACGAGCGTGCTCGGCGTTCTGCTTGACGGTGGTGGTCAGGGTTTCCATTGCCGAGGCCGTCTTTTCCAGCGAGCTGGCCTGCAGTTCGGTACGCGACGACAGGTCGATGTTGCCGGCGGCGATTTCACGCGAGGCGGTGCCGATGGTCTCGGTGCCGCGGCGTACCTGGCCGACGATACCGACCAGGCTGTTGCGCATTTCGTTCATTTCCGACAGCAGGCTGCCTTTGTCGGCGGTGCGGGTGTCGATGTCGATCGCCAGGTTGCCGTGGGCAATGCTGCCGGCAATCCTGGTGGTGTAGTCGGGCTCGCCGCCCAGCTGCTTGATCAGGCCGCGGGTGATGACCCAGGCGGCGGCCACGCCGAGGACAACGGCCACGGCCAGCATGATGACCATGAAGTTACGGGCATTCACGAAAGCGGCTTGCGCATCGTCCTGGCTCTGGGCGCTCTGCTTGTCTTCCAGCGCAACCAGCTTGTCCAGCGCTTCGGTCCACTTTTTCTGCACCGGACGCACTTCCTTGACCATCACGCGGGTGGCGTTCATGGCGTCGTTGGCGAGGTAGAGTTCCGAGGCCTTGGCGATGGCCGGGAGGGCCGTGGCTTCGTGCTGCTTGACTTCCGCCAGCAGGGCCTTCTCGGCGTCGCTGCCGTCGGTCGCGAAAATCTGGCTGACCTTGGTTTGCGCTTCGTTGTACTTGGCGGACTGGTCCTTGAACTTCTTGAGTTCCGGTTCCATGTCGGCAGGGTCGGCCATCAGCGTCAGGACGCGCAGCGAAGCCAGGCGGTCCTGGACGTTGTTGCGCATTTCAATGACCATGCGGCTCGAAACATTGTTCACGCTCACGACGTGATCGAGGCGGTCCTGGATCTGCGCCATGCGCATCACACCGACCACGGTCACCGCCACCAGCAGCACCAGCACCAGGGCAAAACCCAGCCCCAAGCGCATACCGACCTTCATGTTCGATAAATTCATTTCGCCTTCCCTCTTCTGTTATTCAGATGTGCCTGGTCGTGTGTCCGCGTGCTGCCCTGTCCAAGAACGGATTTCCCAACGGAAATTATTTCCGTGAGGATAAATCAAAATGCGCTAGGAACAGAGAAAAATCTGCATCTGCAAAGACGTCCACGGGACGGGAACGCTTCTCAGCAAATCTTCCTTGCTACGAACGAAATTATGGATGGGCTCTTGCCCTAGAGCAAGCTCGTGCTTACGCTGCCTCGACAAATCTTTCTTTCCGTGTAGCAAATTTCCTACATCTGGTGAAAAAGTCACGCAAGTTCTTGCTACAGTCATTACATGTCTTTCTTAAAGTCACTGTATATATCCATTAGGAAATTATGGATTGACCAGTTAGCGAGGGTACAGACGAAAAAAACGGCGCCCGAAGGCGCCGTTTGTCATTGCTACGGAACTGGCTTATTTACTCAAGCCCAGCGCCTGCAAGGCCGCCGCATGCTGCTCGGCGTTCAGGTTCGATGTCGACAAGCCCTGCACGGCCGCGTCCTTGCCTGCACTCTGCGTTTGCTTCAGCAGGGCATTCAGATCGGCGCCTGGCGGGATGGCCACGCCAGCCTTCTCCAAGACGGCGCGTTTCACCGTGTCGGGAATCGCCGCCTGCGAGCCGTACTGCGCCAGCGGGGCCGCCAGCGCGGCGTTCACCTGCACCGCCGACTTCACGGCCGGCAGCGCCATCAGATTCACCGGCTGCGGCAGGCGGGTCGTGTCGGCGGCGTCGCCGGTGCGGATGGCCACCGCGGTCGACTGGCTGTCCGACTCGTCGGTTTTGCTGGCCCAGGCCACCGGGAAGGACGTCGTGCTCTTGAGGTCCTTGGCGGTGTTCTTCGCCGAGACAGCGCCGTCCTTGACCTTCACCGCGCCTTCCTTGACCTTGGTCCAGGCGGTTTTTTGCTCGGGCGCTTCGGTTACGGTGATGCCGCGCTCGCGCGTTGCCGGGGCATCGACCGCATTGGCGCGGTCCCGGGTCGGCTGCGACTCGTCCACCGCGCCGGAACGCGGACGGCTCGTCGGCTCTTCCGCGCTGCGCTTGCCCGCCACCTGTACATAGGCGTCTACCTTCACGCCATACTGGCTGCTGGTGCTGACCGCGTCGCGCGTGCTCAGGCCACCCGTGGCGTTGATCTCGGCGCTCTGGCCGGCATCGACCTGGGAGCCCTGCATGGCGGTCTTGCCGCCCGAATTGATCACCAGCTTGTTGCCGGCCACGATGTCGGAACCAATTTCCGTCGTCGTACTCGCATCCGACACCCCGACGCCCGCCTTGGCGGTGGCGCTCTGCGCCTTGGCTGTACGCGAGCCCGACAGGCCGGCATCGACCTTGGTGCTGTCGGCGCCGGTGCTGCTCTTTGCCGCCAGCAGGTTGACATTGGCGTCGCTGCCCAGGGTGACGTCGTTGCCGGCGCCCACCGTGGCGCCGACCAGGGTCAGGTCGTTCTTCGCCTTGATCGTCAGGTTGTTGCCAGCCTGGATGCTGCCCACCTGCGCCGTCGTGCTGCCGGTCGATTCGTCCTCCACCTTGACGTTCACGCCGGCGCCGGTCTTGGTGCCGCCCGAACCCTTGCCGGCGTTGATCTCGGCGCTCACGGCCCGGGTCGATGCCGATGTCGAAGCGGTGCTGTCCGCCGATACCATGTCGACCCGGCCGCCGGCGTCGATGCTGGCGTCCTTCGCCGCCGCCAGTTGCGTCCCCTCGAAGCGGGCGTCGCCGGTCGTCTTGATGGTGAGGTTGCCGCCCGAGGCGATGCTGCCGGTCACGGCCTGGCTGTTCGTGTTCGCACCATCGGTGGTGGTGTAGCCGGCGCCCAGCTTGGCGCCCACGTCGCCGGTCACGCCCAGTTCCACGCGCGCATCGACGTTGATCTTGCTGCCGTTGCTGGTGCTGGTCGTGGTAGTGCGCGCGGCATCGACCTGCAGGCTGCCGGCCGTGATGCTGGTGTCGCCGCCGCTGGACAGGCGCGTGCCTTCCATGCGCGTCACGCCGCTCGACTCGCTGATGATCTTGCCGCCGGCCACCAGGTTGCCGGTCTGGGCGGTGCTGGTCTGGGTGCTCGTCGTGTCGCTGGTGCGCGTGTAGTTGGCGTCCACGCCGATCGTCGGGCCGCCGAGCAGGCCGGCCGCGCTGCCGGGTTTGCCGCCCTTGAGGTCGTTGAAGGCCTTGGTGGTTTCGAAGTCGACGCTGACGCCGATCGAGCCCTTGTTGACGGTGACGGTTTCCTCGTGGTTGCTGGTGTCGATGGCGGCGAGCTGGTTGATCTCCCTGCCCTTCTGGACCAGGTCGCCAGCCGCGGTGAACTGGGCGCCGCGCTCGGTCAGCACCGACGTACCCTCGCGCGTGATGCTGCCGCCCGAGGTGAAGCTGGCCACGGTGCTCTTGTCGCCGCTGCTCTTCAGGTCGCGCTGGGTGTTCTCGACGGTCGCCAGCTTGATGCCGTCGCCGCCGCCCGAGTACAGGTTCTCGGCCACGGCCTTGCGCGCCATCGCGGTTGGATCGACCGACACCGACACGTTCAGGCCCGTGGTTTCGCTCTGCACGTTGTAGCTGGTTTTGTTGCGCGCTTCCAGGATGTCGACGGTATTCGCCTTGACGTCGATGTCGCCGCCGGCCACCACGCGCGTGCCTTCGAACAGTGCATTGTCCTTGGCCGTGACGCTGGTCTTGCCGCCGGAGGCCAGCGTCGACACGCGTGCCGTGCTGTTCGACTCCTGCGCGTGCGTCGTGGTGGTGCTGTGGGTCATGCTGAGCGAGACGCCCTGGTTGCCGGCGGCGTCGGCCGCCGCGCGGCCCACCTCGGCCAGCGACGTGCCGCCGCTGGCCAGGTCGCCGACGCTCTTGACCACCGCCATGTCGACGCCGATCGACACGCCGGTCGTGGTCGTCTTCTTGTCGATCGTCTGGTCGTAAGTGTTCTGGCCTGCCAGCACCTTGACGTCCCTGGCGTCGACCACGAGGTCGGCGCCGGCCGCCACGTCCGAGCCGCGCACGGCCAGCGTGTTGCCGGCCTTGAGGCTGGTATCGCCGCCGCTGGTGATGGTCGAGCCGACACTGGTGCCGGTCGTGGTCCTGGTGGTCTCGCTGGTGTCGGTCTTGGCATAGCCGACCGCGCCGCCCTTGGCGGTGAAGCCGCTGCTCGACGTCTTCTTGACCTCGACAACCTGGTTCGTGTCCTGGCGGTCGACGACATTGAGTTCGCCCCTGGCATCCACGCCGAGCTTGCCGCCCGCGTTCACCGTGCTGCCAGCAATCGTGACGTCCTTGCCGCTGCTGATCGTCATGTTGCCGCCGCTGCTCACGGTCGAACCGATCTGGCGCACGTCGACTTCATTGCGGGTGGTGGTATTGCCGTCGCGGCCGCTGGCGATGGTATCGACACGCTTGTCCTGGATGGTATCGAACACCACGTCCTTGCCAGCCTTGATCGTGGCATCGCCGCCGGCGGACAGCGTGGCGCCGATCACGCGCACATCGCGTGCAGCGTCGATCGCCATGTTGCCGGTCGCGGTGATGGTGCCGGTCGGGCCGATGCTGGTGCGGCCGTACAGGTTATCGCCGTAGAAATCCGCCGTGGTCTTGTTGACCACACTGCCCTCGGTCGAGGTCAGCGCCACCGTGTTGGCGCGCATGGAGCCGCTCGTGTTGGTGATGTCGCCCTGGGTGGTGACGGCCAGCTTGTTCGACGCCGCGATGGTACCGCCGCTGTTGGCCAGGCTGCCGCCCTCGATGCTGACGTCGCGCCCTGCCAGGACGGCGCCGCTCAGCACTGCCTCGCGCGTCGCCGCCGACAGGTAGACCACCGGCGCCAGTACCTTCTCACCCTTGACCGTCGTTTCCACCATCCACACCAGGTCATCGGTCAGCTTGCCCGCCTGCTCGGCGCTCAGGGCCACGCCGAAGCTCAGGCCCAATGCGCTGCTCTGGCTGGCCGCGCTGTCGAGCAGGCCCTTCATCTGGTCGGCCGCGCGGGTATAGCCGCCCAGCAGGAAGTTATTCGTCTGCGCGATCAGCTGCTCGCGCACCAGCTGGGCTTCATAGTCCGCGTCGCCGAGACGCTTCTGCACCGTCGCCGGATCGAAGCCGAGGCGCTCGGCCAGGTAATTCGAGCCGAAGGCGCTGCCATTGACGAACAGCGGATTGGTTTCAACCAGGTATTCGGTGCTGTTCGCCGGCGCCGGCACATACAGCCCGTTCGGGCTGGTCGGCAGGTTCACGTTGGGGCCGGTGAAGGAAGCCCCGTTGGCGCCGACGGCGGTCGTCAGGCCATTCTTGCCCACGGTTAGCACTGGCGCCAGCACCGCCGGGCCGGAACCCGGCTGGACGGTGTTGCGGCCGCTGCCCTGCGCTGCGGCAGGCAGGGTCGAATCCGGCGATGCTGCTGGGCCGGTCGGCGCCAGGCCAGCGCCGCCGGGCCGGCCGGCGCCGGTCAATGGCGCGACCTTCGTGAGATCGTCCGTCGGCATGTTCTCCGGTTTGTCGCTGCCCGGTGCGACAGGCTGCGCGCCCGTGTTCGTGGTGTTCCCGTTCAGTTCGAGCTTGTTCTTGGCGAACACACCGGCGCTGTACACCGGCTGCTTCTGCAGATAGCTATCGCCGGTCTGCTTGGCGTAGTTTGCGCTCATCAACGCTGCCGTGGTCCTGTAGTTCCTGCAACCACCGCCTTCGCACACCAGCATCCAGCCAGGGACCTCGGGGGGTTCGTGCCAAAGGCCGCCCTCGGCCGGATTAACGGTCGCCAGCAGGTTATAGAGGGCTTCGGTGGTAGGAATGAAGTTCTTGTCGCCGTCGATGCGTCCCCAGACGAACCGCGAGAAATTCAGCTGCTTCAGGTGCAGGTCTTCATTCACGAAGCCCGCATTCGTGCCGGCCCCGGCAATCGTGACGTTGTTGCCGGAAATGATGCCGAAGCGGTTCTTGCCCGAGCTGCCGTAATTGATCGTGATGTCGCCCTCGGCCAGCATCTGGGCCGGCGCCGTTTGCGGATCGAATTCGAACGAATAGCGTTGATCGGCCGTGAAATCGTAGCGGTAGAGGCGGCTGCGTGCGCAGTCGCCTTGACCGAAGGGACCGCTGCAGCTGAATTCCTCGCTGATGCCGACCAGGTATTCGATGTTGTTCCAGACCAGGTCGCCGAGCACGATGTCTGGCAATCTGGCGCTGGCCTGGTTCAGGAATACGCCCGTGTCGACCGACAGGTTACCGGCGCCCTGTGCGCCAGCGCCCACCGATACATTGATGTTGTTGTAGTTCGAAACGCTGCCGTCGTTGCCGCCCATGGTGTTGAACGACAGTTTGCCGCCCTTGACGTCGATGTTGCCGGTTGCCGAATTCGTAATAGCATGGCCGGGCGCCCACAAGGAGACGTTACCGAGCGCGAACAGCCAGCCGTCGTTGAGCAGGTCGCCGTTCGTCGCGCGCAGGTCGACCGTGCCGCCGGCCGAAATGCCGGCATCGACGCCGTTGCCGATGCTGGCGGCCGTCACCTCCAGCATGCCGCCCGAGTGGAGTTTACCGTCGTTCTTCACCGCAGCCGATGCCTGCAGCTTGAGTTCGGCGTTCGTGCCGATGCCGAGCATGGCCGATCCGACGCCGGTGTTTTCGAAGCCGGTGGCAATAACGCTCACCTTGTTGCCGAGGATGCTACCCGCGTTGTCCACGTCTGCCTCAGCGGACTTGCTGCCGATGCGCAGGGTTGCGCCGCTTTCAATCTTGCTCTTCGCGGCATTCGTCACGCTGAAGCCGTGTTTGTCGGAGCGCAGCGTCAGGTCTCCCTCGCTGGTAACCCGTCCCGCGTTACTGAATCCTTTGCCGGCGTCGACGGTAAGCGTCTGGCGACCGGTCATGGTGCCGCTATTGGCCACACTGGCGCCGCCCACCGACAAGCTGCCGTTCGACGCGATCTCGCCTTGGTTGCCGACGTTTGCGGCGCCAGCGCCAAGGGTCAGGTGGCCACCCGCAAGCCCTCCGTTCGAGGCGGCAACGGTGCGGATGCTTCCGCCCGCCAAATTCTCGATGCCCTCGGCCGTGGCCTCCAGGTTGCCGCTCGACTCAACGATGCCGCCATTCTCCAGCAGCGCCGCATCCAGCTTCAGCAAACGGCCGGTGCCGTCGGCCAGCAGCCGTCCTCCGCTCGTGTTCGACAGCTTGCCGCTGACATCGACATACAGGCTGGCGCCTTGCACCAGGCCCGCGTTTGCAAGCGTGCTGCCGCTCAGGCTCAGGTCGCCGCCAACGATGACACCGTTCTGGCGATTCGTCACCGTGGCCAGCGCGGCGGCGGTTCCAATGTCGAGGGCCGTGGCCGCCTGGATGCGGTTGCGGTTGTCGACCGTGAACGCGCCGTTCGCACCTGCCAGGCTGAGGCTCGCGCCGCTGAGCAGGCTGCCCGTATTCACGTAGCTCGCCGCCGTCATGCGCAGGCCGTCCGCGCCCTGCACCAGGTTGCGGTTATCGATGGTCCGGGCCGTGAGCGTGACATTGCCTGCACCAAGCAGGCTGCCGCGGTTGACGAAGTCACCCGCGCTCGTGAAGACCAGTGTACTGCCAGCGAACAGTGTGGCCGGTTTGGCGCCCGCTGATGGGTCCACGCTGCCGTTCGTGACTTTGCCGGCGGCGTCGATATCCAGCGTGCCCATGCTCTGTACCACGCCTTCGTTGTCCAGCGTGTCGAGCCACAACGTGGTCTGGCCGCCAAGGATGCTGGCGCCGGCGCCGTTGTCCAGTGCCGCCCGGGTGCCCATGCTGCCCAGCTGGAGCGCACCGGCAGCCTGGATCCAGCCCGTGTTGGTGAGCGTGAACCCAGGGTGTGCGCCGGCAATGTCCATGCCTGCGCCCGAAACCAGCTTGCCGCGGTTTTCCAGGCTGCCGCCCGCATCGACGCGCACTTTCTTCGCGCCATACACGAAGCCGCTATGCAGGTTTTGCATGCCCGCAGCGCGCAGCGCCAGGTCGCCGCCCAGCGCCTGCACGCTTCCCTGGTTCTCCAGCGTGCCGCCGGCCGTCAGCGACATGCTGCGGCCTGCTTGCAGTGCGCCGGCGTTGACGAGCGTGCCGGCCGTCAGGTCGAGCGCGCCATCGAGCGCCACCATCTCGCCATCGGCGCCGTTGGTCAGCGTGCTGCTGGCCCGCAGGCGCAGCGCGCCGTCGGCCTGGATCACGCCATTGTTACCGACCGTCTCCGCCGCCAGCTTGACTTCCCTGCCAACGAGCACTGCACCACTGCGATTGTCGAGGTCGGACACGGTTGCCTCATTGCCGACTGCAAGGACGCCGGCGGCTTCGATGTGACCGCTGTTCGTCAGTGCGCCCTGCGAGGCGAGCATGACATCGCCATCGGCGCCGCCGTTCGCGCGGCCGAGCGTGACGATGACGCCAGCGTTATCGATGGCTGCGCCGCTTGCCAGCGTCAGCGCACTGCCCGACTCGATCGTTCCGGCATTCCCGACACGCCCGGCCGCGTCGATGACGAGCGCTTGCGCGCCGCTGCTGCCGATATCGGCCCCGCGCTCGTTGACGAGCGTGCCCAGTGCCAGCGTTGCTCCCCGCCCCGACATGATGGCGTCCTGGCCATTGCGCAGGTCGGCACGGCCAGCCGCGCCGCCGATGGCAAGCGCCGCGCCGGCCTGGATACGGCCGTCATTCCCGAGCGCGAAGCCTGCGCCGCTGCCCCTGATCGTCACGTCGCCGCGCGACAGCAGCTTGCCGTCCGCGCCGTTGCTCAGCGCAGTGGCCACCGTGGCCGACAGTGGCCCGCTCGCCTGGGCCGTGCCGGTGTTATCGAGGAAAGAGCGCGACACGACATCGAGCTTGCCGGCAGCGCCGATGGCGCCGCTGTTGTCGATGCTGGCGCCGCGCAGCGCGATGTCGCCATCGGCGCCGCCGTCGGCACGCGCCTGGGTCACCACGGTGCCCGTATTCACCAGGGCGCCGCCCGCAGCCAGCGCCAGGCTGCCGTCCGATTTCAGGGTGCCGTCGTTGCGCAGCGCGCCGCCGGCATCGATGGACAGGACCGCGCCGGCCCGGTCTCGCGTCAGGATCAGGCCCGAGGCGGTATTCGTCACGTCGCCGGAGGCCGTCAGCAGCAGGCCTTCGCCGGCTTGCAGGATGCCCTCGTTGACCAGCGACTCCAGCACCAGCGTATCGAGGTTGCCCGCGATGGTGCCGGCCGCGCCGTTGCTCAGGCGCGCGCGGTGAGCGGCGTCGCCGATGTCGAGCGCGCCGCCGGCCTGGACCAGGCCGTGGTTGTCGAGCGCAAAACCGGCGTTCCGGCCGGTGAGTGTCATGTCTTTCGTTGCCAGCAGCTTGCCGCTGTTGACGAGCGCCGTATCGACCGCCACTTCGAGCCCGGCGCCGGCCTGGGCCACGCCGCGGTTGTCGAGCGAAGCGGCCTGCAGGCCGAGCGCGCCGCCCGCCAGCATGCTGCCGCTGTTGACGACGCCGCCGCGCGCGTCGACGGCCAGTCCGGCCGCCGCCTGCAGCAGGCCGCTGTTGTCCAGGCTGGACGCATGCAGCGCAATGCTTTCTTCGCCGATCACCGAGCCGGCGTTCGTGACGGCCGCGCCGTCGAGCGCGATTGCGCGCGCGCCGGTGACGCGGGTCGCTTGATCGAGGCCGAGCGCGCCCTGGCCGGCGTCCAGCGCCAGCGCGCCGTGCGCCGTGACGCGCACCGCGTCAAGCTGCAGGCCGCCGCTGGTGGTGGTGATATCCAGTTCCTTGCCGCTGTAGACCGTGGCGGCGCCGGCTTGCAGTGCGCCCGTGCGCATGCCGAGCGCGCCGTCCGCGCCCCAGCTACTGCCATTGATCGTGGCCGCACCCGCCGCCGTGAGCGACAAATCGCCGGCCGCATGGCGCAGCGCGCCGCTATTGCCGGCGCGGGCGCTGTCGCGCAGCGCGCCGCCCGCATTCACGACCAGGTCGCGGCCGGCGCGCAGGCTGGCGTCTTCCAGCACGATGTCGGCGCTTGCAGCATTGAGCGCGATGTCGCCGCTGGCGCTGATCGATGCATTGCGGCCGCCGACGGCGATGCCGCCGGCCTGCCCTGCGGCGTTCACCGCGATATCGCCCGCCTGCGCGCTGAGGCGCCCTTGCAGCGTGATCTGGCCGTTGGCGCCGATCGCCAGTTCGGCGGCGCTGGCGGCGGCGTCGCCCAGCAGGCGCACGCCGACGCCGGCTTCGGTGGCCATCAGGCGGATGCGGTTGGCGTACATGCCGCCCAGGGCGCTCGAATCGATGCCGAGCGCCGGCGCGGCCGTGTCGGCGCCGATGGCGCTGGCGCTGCGGCT
>Ga0265780_10003898_pt1 | contig 19428 bp, 14 predicted proteins | sample P1T30metagenome_FD_192432 | JGI IMG/M metagenome (GOLD analysis project Ga0265780, IMG submission 192432) | Plant litter microbial communities from East Loma Ridge, Irvine, California - P1 T30 | ecosystem: Environmental > Terrestrial > Plant litter > Unclassified | place: USA: California...
TCAAAGTAACCATGTCTTCCCCATCTGATAACCGCCAACAGTACGCGCAGTCGCACCCATCGCACCAGGGTCTGGCCGCTCCGAGCAGTTCACCCCAAGAAGGTCCCGAGGCGCACTTCAAGAAGGTTCAAGAAGCGTCAAAATCTCAGCCGGCCGAGTATATCGATGTTCCCGATATCGGATCCCTCGTCGATACTGACAGCGAGACCGAGTCTGAGGACGAGCATGGTAGCTTCGTCGATCTGGCCTGTGGCGTTACGCCTCAAGTCAGCGATGCGGAATCTGGCTGGTCTATTGTGGATGCTTAGAAGCGGCGTGGACATCTAGTATGGGATACGACACGGTTGTTGTCTCATGGCATGTAGTATGGGAGTTGTCAGGCATGTTGTCAGCGCTAGAGCTGTTTCGTCTGGCAAGTGTGGTGCATGTATGTATATGTACAAGAACATGGTTCTATTAGCATGGCGATCGATGTCGGCCTCAACGGCTGTCAGTATCTGCTAGTAGTGTCAGATGAATGTAAATGATAAATTCCATACTGCCCTGCATCCGTGACCATGATACCAAGAAATGTCGAACGGGAAGATGAGATGGTAGTAAGGTTGAAAGCCAGTGAAAGTTGCTACAATCTACACCTCTTGGAGGACTTGCCTTATCGGGACTATGTTGACTTGACTCATAAGATAGGGTGATGGTGACAGGCTGGGAGGGTGAATAGGAAAACCACCACAATCCACGGTTTTTGCGACCGGTTACTTGTTTAGGAAGGAGTTTAATGTGAGATGAGACGAAAGAGAGGTCGAAGCCCGACTTTGCATGTACACCAGCCCAGCGACACCATGAACTCGTACCACCAAAGACAGATAACTATGAAAGAAAGTAACATTAGAAGTACACTACACTACCACATCCTAGATCTAACGACCAACTAATCTCAAACCCCGCTCCAGAACTCCAGCGCTTTTACAAATCATCCTACACAATCCCCCTCCCTCTATTTCTTGCCATGTCCATTCCCGTTCCCGTTCCCATTGCCCACACCAAGACACTTCCCCGCATCTTCCAATTCACCCAGAACGCGGATCTCAAGCTCACTCAACGCATCCTCACCCTGACCCTTCCTTTGACTCAGCATCTCCAGCTCGCGCTCATCAACAGCAACGATACGCTCGCGTAGCGCACTCTTACGACTGAGCCAGCTCTCGACGTCTTCCTTGATGTTTTCCTTGTCCCAGTCTAGGAGGGCGACCTCGTTGGCTTGGATACCCAATTTAGGTCCTTGTTTGCGGACGTTTTCGAGGATGCTGGCGATGAGGGAGAGGGAGTGGACTTCCGAGGCGACGGTCAGTGTGATTTTGGTGGCTGAGGTGCGGGACGAAGGGTTCGAGTTTATGCTTAGGGCTGAACGGGCGAGTTGCTCAGGGAACTGGTTTAGGAAGGAGGAGATTTCTGCTGCGATGGGCGGGCCGACGGAGAGGAGGAGGTTGAGGCAGAGGGGCAGGATGCCTTTTGTCCAGATGCTGTACATGCGTGATGGGTTGTCGAAGGGTCCCATGCCGTTGGTGCGTCGGTAGTAGTTCATGATGTTTGCGGTGTTGAGTTGGCTGAGTATGCCTTCTACCGCCATGGTCTCGGCGAGGGCTGAGATGCTTGAAAGAGAGAGCAGGAAGAGGACGCTGAGCTCGCCGTAGATGGGGTCGTCGACGCCATTGTGGGAGATTGTCAGGCGGTCGGCCCATGAGAATAGACTGGTGGCGTAGCGCACGGTGTTGCTGTTGGCGAAGAGGAGAGCGGCTTGTTGTTGCCACTTCGACATCTCTGGTATCGCAATGATACGTTGGAGAAGCGCAGTGAGGAGAGCGAAGTCAGATGGCGAGACGGATGCGGGCTCGGCGTGGAGTTGGTTAGCTAGGCTGCGGAAGCCCTTTGCAACCGTGTCTGACAGAATCTCGAGGAGTTGGGTGGAGATGGGTTCCGTGTATTTGTTGTGGCTTGTGGGCATTGTGCCGCGGAAAGAGGAGCGGAAGGATGCGTCGTCTGACGTGTCCGTATCTTCGATTAGATGGAAATGAAGGGCGAGGTACAGGATCCGTAGCAGAGACCGGTAGTAGTGCACAGCGTCAGTCGAAAACACGTTCTCAAAGTCGGGCGTAGAAGTGCGGATGGCGTTCCATACTGGAGCGAGTAGTTGGCGTGCCTCGGTTGTTCGTTCTTTGGCCTCCACCAGCTTCTTAAGCAGTGCAAAAGCCAGATCTGCTCGCAGGACCATGAGCTGACCAAACAACGCTTCCGGAAGATTCGATTGTTGATTGGCAACCATGCACTTCTGAATAACTCCGACAAGGACCTTGACTATGCGCTCGTCCTTTGCTACAACCTGACTCAGCTCAAGAGCCAGTAGCTTCCAGCCTTGGAGCAGTAAGACTTGAGACTCAACGAGGCCAAGGTTGTAGTTGGCCTTCTCCACTTCGGCAGCGAAGCCCGTACCTTCTCGAGGACCTGTCCATTTGCTGTTGAAGCCCAAAAGCTGCTGAGCAACGTCGATGTCGTAGAAGAAGGCGCGCCCAAAGGTCTCCGGGTAGAGCGTGGTTCGCTTGAGGTTGCCTAACGAGACACCAGGATACTGTTGCTCAAGGTTTTGTTTGAGATAGCCGTGCAGGGATGTACTGTATGACGGCAGCTCCAAAGCAGTATCTTCCAGGTATGTCAGACTCGGTACAACATCCTTGAGCACAGTGATGTCGCCCACTTGCCGCGAGCTGTGGAGATACATAGCGATGACTTCGCAAGCTAACGACGCAAACCTGTTCTGGAAAGAGCGCTCCAGTGTCTCGCTATTGCTGCTCGGTTTTGGTTGTTTGGGTTGCTTGGCCATCCACTTCAGGAAAGCAAGCAGCTTCTGGATCAAGTCTTTACGTTGCCTTAGGTCACCCATCGCCCACGACCAGTTGTTCTGCGCTGATGAGACAAACTCGAGCATGGCAGTGTATAGAGGCCATGAAATCAGACTCGCGTCCTTCTCTGGCAAAGCCATGTTGGACAGTGCATCGAGCGCTCGCGTGAGGAGAGCTTTGTTTCGTGAGTCATGGGTCGCATCCTTCTTGGAGCGAATCGACTCGCGAGGTGTGCTACCAGTGAGCAGGTACAATGAGAACCATTGCTGCTTGCACGTTACTACAGCCGAAAGCAAGTTCCAGACGTTCGTCTGGATGTCGACTATTTGCAAAGGCTCGTCTAGTTGTGACAGCACACTCAAGAAGTTCTTTGCGGTCCGTGGTCCAAGGTGACCAAGTAGGGAAGGCGGTTCTTGCTGTTCAATCTGTTTTCGAGCAGTCTGCTTTGGGTCTCCGTCTGCCATTGTTGAGTCTTCCTGTCCAGCGACCCGAACAGCACCGCGAACAAGAGCTTCCAAAAGGAGCACGACCTGCGACTTCCACTTGTCACTAGTCGCATATAGTCGTGCTAATAGTGGCGTAGCTTTGAACAACTGCTGCTCCAGGTGTGTCCAGGGCTTATTAAGTAGTATTGCAACCCTGACAAGGACATCGGCGAACGCCACAGTAGTCTGCGTCTGCTGCATCCACAACGCACTCGAGGTCGTGAGCAACGTGATGTCACTGGGGCTGACACCAGTAACCAGAGATGTCATCAGCGGGTTCGTTGGAAGATCTGAACCAGATCGCGTAAGGTATAGCTGGGTAAGGTACTCAGCGATGGGCGCGATAGATTTGGCAAGTTTAGCAGATAGCTTGGGCTCGTCGTCGACGCTGTACGCTAGGTTCAAGATCGTTGTGAAAACTTCGCAGATAGCGATATTGATCTCAGGACGGTGGTTGGGTTGGGAGTATTTCCAGTTCAAAGAGCTCTCGTATATGCTGGCAAGGGTCCGGCCGAATGTAAAGAGGATGGTGCTCATGATCTTATCCGAAGTTCCGCTTTCTGAAGGCGCGGATGCATTGAAGCGGCTAAGTGCTTTTGTCGGCACTTTGCGAGACACCGATCGCTCAACGGCATCCTTGACGAGCCCCTTGTAGAGTCGAATGCATCCTATGAGGAAGTCATATCGCCCAAGAACCATTTCGGTTCCGATCAGAATAGTCGCCAAGCTTCCGTTACCGTCGCCTTCTAGTAACCTGCTCCTAGCGAGCCAGGGCCATACCCTATGTGGTGAGACGATGATTAAGGCCTCTAGGAAGTGGGTGCAGTTGACCAGAAGCTCTAGAGAAGCCTCGTTACTAGGCTCCTGGCAGAGGTGAAGCAGCTCCTCCTCGAAAATGGCAAGCACAATGTTGACAGTATCCTGGCTGCTTTCAGCACCGATGCTGATCGCCTCCAGAAGTTCCGCTGAACAGATGCCCTCAGAAGCATGTAAAGAAGAATGCATCAAGTCGGCGAAGAGTCCGATGATCTCGATGACGCTTTCGCGAGATGCGGGTTGCTGCGTGGCGGTTTCGACCTTACTGCTGCCTACAGGGTATGTTGAAAGCAGCTCGACTAGGTACGAAAGCGTAGAGTGATGATGATGCCATACCGCCACATAAGGCTGTGAGCTATCATCAACGATGATTCCTTCTGTGCCAGCAGGTATTCCAGACAGGCCGTCAGACTGTGTCGATCTGCCGGAGGTTAATAACCGTCGTTGCCCACGGAAGCTTGAAGGGGTTCCAGTCGAGAAGAGTGGAAGATTGGCTGTAAGTTCAACCCAGTTGGCATTCTCCTCCTCGCGCGTTAATGCATAGTCCCTGAAGCCTTCTGGGAGGCGTTGCATAAGTCGGTTGTGGTTCCCAAGCTTCTCAATGAATGTAGGCATGCCGTTCTGCATGGTCTTGTCCCCGCGTGTCAATGCGCTACAGAATTTGAGGAAGGGCGTCATCTCGTAGGGATAGCGTAGGCGAGCTTCGTTGAGCAGTAGTGGTCGAAGGATGTATTCGTCTTCCAGGAAATACGCAACAACCGGATCAGCATGACGAGAAATCTCCCCATTCTCCCATCTACGGAAGGAGTTGTCACCGGTGAGAATTGTGTATGTTGTTACTATCAGATCCGGGCTGTACGCAACAATGTCACTGCCGACTGCGGCGCGGATGAGTTGGAGGAACAGTAGACGAATCCTATCCTGTGATATCTGGTCGATCGATGTTCCAAATGCAGGCAGACTGGTCTCGACTAGCTGGTTGATGATAGCTAGCACACCCACTGCTGAGCTGATGTTGGCCAGCTCCTCATAAGGCATCTTGCCGTCGAAGAGCTCATGATTTTCAAGTCTAGCCACAACTAAAGCAGCCTCTTCGAGTGGCGAAGTCTGAGGTTCCGTGTTCCCTGTGTCGTTCGACGCTTCGATGAGACGGTCGCGCTCTTGTTCCTCGTAACTCGCACGAGTTGTGAGCCTCCAGGTCAGGATAGCCCAGGCGAATGTCGGTGGCGTAGCCGGACTGGCGCCCAATAACTTAGCCTCTCCGAAGATGGTGGTAATGCTCTCTACAACAGTGCCGTTGAGGATATACGATGAGGAATCCCAGGCGTTGCAGTTGCCAGACTCGAGGTCGTCCATGATTTTGTCCACCTTCAAGATGGTCAAAGACATGAGTGAAGTCAGCAGTTGGATAACCGGAATGAGAGGTTCCTGGCGAGCCGTGACTGCAGGGAATTCGCGGAAAAAGCCGCGGAAACTGAAGGCTTTGAGCCAGTCCTCGATGGTAGCCGCAGGTAGGAAGTCCTTCGCAACCAGGTCTGCGTGTACCAAGGCCAGGTGAAGGATGTGCAGCATCTCTGTAGTCTGCGCGACGACCCATTTCTCCGACGCAGGCTCTAGTATCGACTCGTCGACGTCCCAGCCATAGCCGGTGTCTAAAGCGTCGCATCTTTTGGTGAATGCTTTGAGCAACTCGTCTAGCGCCTTTCCGCCCGAGGGGCCATCTTGCGCCGCTGCGATAGCCTGTCCAAGCTCTTCAATCCAGCCGGCGCCAATGCTTAGGTAGTCGTTGCCGTAGATGGTTTGGCTGCGCAAGTTGGACGCGCAGCCCCACGAGACCAGAAGCTGGCTGATGCGTATGATGGACGCGCACGTCGAATGGTAGACGTCGAGGATGTGGAGGCGGCGCTGGTCCTTTGCCTCGAGATGCGCGGTTTTGGAAGCGAGCGGTGAGGCCATGATGGAAGAGTTTGGGACGAAAGTCGAGGCGCCTAGATTCCCGACTCCAGCGGCTTCCTGTACGCTGAGGGCCTCCTCTTCAGTGAGTCCACTCAGCAGCTGTGCGGTTGGCCTACCCTGCCATTCCTGGACGACCAACTGCAGCGCTGCATATTCTGATATCTGCGCCTCTTTGGCCAGCCACAGGCTGTCGTCCTTGATTTCTGCTACATCGTAGTGTTCGCTCTGGGCGGGCGTGACGCTGATGGGCGCGGTCTTTGATTCGAATTTGCTCTTCTCCTGCGACGACGGGTCGGGAAAGGGCTTCCACGGGTGGCTGAGGATGTCTCTGTTGTCGTTGGCGGTGAGGAAGGCGCGTAGGGCGTCGCTTTTGGACGCGGTTTCGGGGTCGCAGAGGGCGCGGTATGCGATGTCCCAGGTCCTGCTACTGTCAGCTACGTTGCTGCGCTCGATGCAGGTAAACATACACAAGCTGCTGCTCGCCCTTGAGGCACTTGCCCAGGTCGAACTCGGGGGATTGGATGGGGGCCATGGTTGCGCTGCAGTGCGCGAGTAGGAAATCAGCTACCCAAAGGCCATGAAGGTGCTGGAGCGGCGTGGGGGTCGTGTTGCCGAATGTTTGGCGTCAATGGCTACGAAAGTCGCGAAAGCCAAAGCTCACGCGAAAGTCGAGCTAGTACGTGCAGGGATCATCACAAGGGCGCTTTCTTGCGATCCCTCCCCGACACCTTGCACACACACGCTTCAATGTCTTGGAAAGATACCAGATGCGCATAGAAATGTTATCGCCATCTAGTTTCGCGCGTGTTAGTTCGCGTCGCAATGGGCTTTCGTCTGATTTCCAATTACATTCTGCCAACAATGCAGCGGGAACTTGCCCACGGACTGCCTGTCCGCAGGAACAGACCTGTTCTCTGGTATATACAGAATCTACATAATCTGTTACATCTTCTACATCCAAGAGTTCGCGCAACAGCGGCGTTGCTGTACCAAATATGAGGTACATACGGTACCGTAGCACTAAGGACCGATTCATGCCACCTCCGTGTTAACTCCGCAGCCTCAATATCTGAATAGAGCATCATTGAGTCACCCCACTACTCTAGTAGACAGCCATTCCTTTCCCACCTTCCCGTCCAAGGTGCACTCACATCTCCCGGCGCGCACTCCGCAATCGGCAGCTCGTATATTCTAAACGTTGACCTCGCCGTCAAAAGACCGGCGCGCTTTCTGCCATCTGACCGCCGGGGGTACTCAGAAGAAGCTATATAACAGCCACCGGGCCTCCAACGCGACGGCAAAGCTGACGCAGAACACCGCCCAAAATGCCTGCCCTAGAACTCATCGACCACTCGCCCAGCAACCCCACACCCTCTCCGCCCATCCCCACCGCTTCCAACGTAGTACTCATTGACAACTACGACTCGTTCACTTGGAATGTCTACCAATACCTCGTCTTCGAAGGCGCGAAAGTGACCGTATACCGAAATGACGAGATTACCCTCGAAGATCTCATCGCTAAAAACCCTACACAACTGGTAATCAGCCCAGGCCCAGGACACCCCGAGAAGGATGCAGGCATTAGCAATGCGGCCATCAAGCACTATAGCGGCAAGATCCCGATCTTCGGCGTGTGCATGGGCGAGTGAGTTCTCGGTTCCCAGTGGGCGCAACACGCGGGGCAGTGCTGACACGATCAAGACAGTGCATTTTCTACAGCTACGGCGGTACTGTAGACGTCACAGGCCAGGTCCTGCACGGCAAAACGTCGCCTCTCAAGCACGACGGCAAGGGTGTCTTCGCAGGCGTCTCGCAAAATGTCCCCGTTACGCGCTACCACTCCCTTGCCGGCACCCACGGCACTCTCCCAGACTGCCTCGAGGTAACTGCGACCATACCCGCCAACGAAGAAGCCGAAGTCAAGGAGGTCGTTATGGGCGTGCGACACAAGGAATATGTCATGGAGGGTGTACAGTTTCACCCGGAGAGCATCTTGACAGAGGACGGTCGCCTCATGGTGAGGAACTTTCTAAAGATGCAAGGAGGCACCTGGGCCGAAAATGAGCGACTACAGAAAGAGGCACATGCCCAAGCAGTCGGTGCTGGTTCCAACGGCACAGCGACCGGCGCAAAGAAGGACAAGCAAACATCCATACTGGAGAAGATCTACGACCATCGCAGGGCCTCGGTCGCTAAGCAGAAGGAGATTCCGTCCCAACGACCCAGTGATCTACAGGCTGCGTACGATCTCAACCTAGCGCCTCCTCAAATCAACTTCCCCGAGCGTCTCAGGCAATCGCCCTTCCGACTGTCACTCATGGCCGAAATCAAACGCGCATCACCCTCCAAGGGCATAATTTCACTGTCCGCATGCGCTCCCGCTCAAGCAAGGCTGTACGCAAAGGCCGGTGCAAGCACGATATCCGTACTTACTGAGCCGGAATGGTTCAAGGGTAGCATCGACGACCTCAAAGCTGTTCGACAAAGCTTGGAAGGCATGCCGAACCGTCCCGCCGTCCTGCGCAAGGAGTTCATCTTCGAGGAGTACCAGATCCTGGAAGCTAGGCTCGCGGGTGCCGATACAGTGTTGCTGATCGTCAAGATGCTGGATGAAGCAGTCTTGAAGAAACTCTACGACTACTCCCGATCACTTGGAATGGAGCCTCTCGTCGAGGTCCAGAACGCGGAAGAAACGGAGATTGCGGTCAAGCTGGGCGCTCAGGTCATTGGTGTGAACAACCGTAACCTTGTGAACTTCGAGGTCGACATGGAAACTACCAACCGTCTAATCAACATGGTTCCAAAAGAGACGATTTTGTGTGCGCTAAGCGGTATTGCCGGGCCAAAGGATGTCGAACCATACATCAAAAGTGGAGTTGGCGCAGTTTTGGTGGGTGAAGCGCTGATGCGCGCATCCGACACCGCTCAGTTCATCGCGGAGCTTCTAGGTGGCTCATCTACCAAGAAGACGGGAACAGCATCAAGTCCGATGGTGAAGATCTGTGGTACTCGCAGTGCTGAGGCCGCGAAAGTCGCAATCGAAGCAGGAGCTGACCTTATCGGCATGATCCTCGCACCAGGAACCAAGCGAACAGTCACGGCTGAGACAGCTCTGGAAATCTCGGAAACCGTACACAAGACCAGAAAGCCTGTGGTCTCGAAATCTGGGCTGCTTGCCGAATCAAAGTCCGCCACCGATTTCTTTGAGCACGGCGCAGCACGACTAGTGTCAAGTGACAGTCACGCGCTTCTCGTAGGCGTGTTCCGAAATCAGTCACTGGAGTACGTACTTGAACAGCAGCGACTGCTGAATCTAGACGTGGTACAATTCCATGGTCAGGAGCCATTAGAGTGGGCAAAGCTTGTTCCTGTCCCTGTCTTGAGAGCATTCAACCCACACAACCTTGGCATTGGCTCAAGAGGGTATCACGCCCTACCACTTCTGGATGCAGGATCCGGCGGCTCGGGTCAGCAACTAGATCTCTCAGATGTCAAGGCAGTATTCGCGAAAGATGACGGTATCAAGGTCATATTAGCAGGAGGATTGAACCCCGACAACGTCCAAGCTACGCTCGCTGGACTCGATGAGTACCGGGACCGCGTGCATGCTGTCGACGTCAGCAGCGGTGTGGAAGAAGATGGCAAGCAAAGTCTGGATAAGATACGGGCATTCATCAAGGCAGCGAAGAACTAGTAGTGGCGGTTCAGAATACGACTACCGAAGCTGAAGGTGATCTTCGGAATTATCAAATGTAACAAAAATGGCCCAGCATTCTTCTGATCTTTCTTGAAATACTCTCTTTGGTCCTCTTCTCCTTACGAGTCAGGCAGCTCAATATTCCGACGATGGTGGTTTGTGCCGCCGCAAATAGCGGCCTGGAGTCGCTTTGTCGGCGTCTCTTACCTCTTGATGGCAGCCGCACGGCCCCGGCAAACGCTATATCACTTCAACCGCTGCCCACCACCACAAGGTAAGACCAACGAGGGACTCGCCAGATTTAGACCCTCAGTCTGGACATCATAAGCCCTCATCTACGCCGTCAAGCAACTTTACACGCCATCACTCCTACAGTCTACAATCCGACCACCGCGCCGCTACAATGGGTGTGTTGGACAAGCTTACTATCGCCGTTGTTGGTACCCATCCCCATGATGCTAAACAGATCAAAGCCTGGATCGAGCGAAACGGCGGCAAATACTCTGCGAAGATCAACAAGAGCGTCACCCACCTCATCGCCAGTAAAGAGGCATACAAGAAACCCGCCGACGCTGTACAACAAGCCACCGACCTCAACATCCACGTAGTCAGCTATGACTGGTTTGACGACTCGTTGCAAGCAAAGAAGAAGCTCGGTACTAGGAAGTACACATGGGAAGTACTTATGAAAGAGAGGAGGAAGAAGAAAGAGCTGAAGAGGATAGGTACTCTGGCGGATGGCAGTAAGTTCAGGAAAGGTTGTGAGAACATCGAAGGGTTGACTGGATCAGGTACGTCGAAGGCTTCTCGTATTGTTGCGAAAAAGCCGAGGAAGAGCAAGAGCTTCTTCTTTGCCACGTCTGCCCCAGCAGTTCCTTCAATCCCCTTCATTTCCGCAAAAGAAGACCTCTTGCGTAGGAGGGCGGAAAGGGAGGCTGCATTGGCTGAGGATGCTGGGTCTGGAGCTTGTGAGGGCCAGGCAAAGAACCCTGAAGTCATCAATGACACCCCGAGCCCGGTAAATCAATTCTCAAAGCCTGTCGTTTCAACCCAGACACCTCTCAAGAAATCTAAGCCCCCCGCTACGTTCAAGAAAGTTTCACAGGCTAAGAGTTCTCGTCACTGGAAAGAGGATTATCATTACTATCAAGATACGGACGGCTTTGAGTACAAGATCGTTCTTGTACGCCAGGACAATCCTTCCCTTAGCTCTGCAAATGTAAGCTCTGACCGTACAAAACGCTTGCGAGACATATACTGACCTCGCACGTCTACCTCTACAGTACCACATTGCGCTATTGGCGAGTCATACAAAGCCGAATGTGTACTGGGCGCTTGTACAGTACAAGCCTGCTAAGACCTTGCCGGCAGCGGAGAAAGAAGAGAATGAGAAGGGAGATGTGAAGCAACAAATACCTCTTAGCAGCGACGGAACTACTCAGCACCCTGAAGCCAATCGTCTACTCTCCCTCGTCACCAAGCCAACCCCAACACCCGAGGCTCCGTACAACGGCGAGCTATGCCCCCGCGGCAGTGACTTCGCTACTGCCATGCGCTCATTCCGCCACGCCTTCCGCGACCTTACCCTCCTCTCCTGGGAAGAACGCTTCGACGACGACAAAGCCCTCCAGAAAGCGCGCGCCCAAATCCTCAACATCGAGCCCTTTTGGTACGGAAAACCGAAAATGGGCATGCCAATGGGTAAGTAATATTCACTTACAAGAAGACATGAGACACGTGCTAACTTCATACCAGGCCGCCTACCTCAAGCACCAAGCATGTACACAGGCACAACAACCGGCCTCGAAGTCCTCGGCGACATATCCGACACCTACGTCCGCGGTACCTCTCTGCTCCCCTCGATCTCGCACCCCCTCACCCGCCACGGCTTCATAGGCGGTCCCATACACCGCGACACCGAAGACGCGCGCAAAGCTGAAGAAGCCCGTCTCCAGAAGATTGCCAACGACGCGGAGGTCGAGAAGAGGAAGGCTGGTCTACTGCGCGCGAGGGATATGAAGGTCAACCATAACCGACCTATGTTCAATGGACCGATGGGTAGACCGACGGTGGACGCGTATGGCCAGCATATCAGTTACAGGGGCGATGGGGGCGTTAGTAAGTATACGGTGCCGATGCCGGTCGGGGGTGGAGGGAATGCTAATAGGGGGTTTGTGGCACCGGAGTTTGCGCATTTGCTGAGTGGGAGTAACAGGAAGAGGAGGCTGTTTCCGAGTGAGAGGTTGGAGTGAGGTGGGTGGGATGAGGGGTTTGGTGCTGGATGTCTTTGGGACTTAAGACATGAGGTGCGAAAGAGAGACTGGTTCTTAGGCGTGGGGACTGTCGATCACATCTGGGCGGCGATCTTCTGTTTCTTGCGCAGCATGGTCTCGGAAGCTGAGAATGTATCTTTTCTTTGACTATCGAGCTTCTACTTTGCGAATGGCAGCCTTGGAACTTGTATCGAAGTTGCTCTATACTTGGTATCCACTCAATGAGGTCATGCACTAACCCAATGTGTCAATAGCGCCCATTCCGCCCAAGACGCGTCACACCATCTTTCTTTCCGTCCCAGCTACACCACGCTGCTCATTTACCTCCACGTCGCCTGTTGCGCGATACATCTCTCCTATCGAGTATCTAACTTTGATGAAGACATCGCGCGAAACCTACAAACGCGTAAAGCCATGCTGCTTGCTGCGGAGCAGCTTGACGTAAGCTGCAAGTGCATCGGTCGACGCGTATCGCGACCATCAATCCACAAATGTCCAGGATCACTGCTTAGTGCTTGCTCAAGGCAGGAGTTACTTGGAAACGGCATTATCGTCAACTCAATGAGTACAATCTTCAAGCAGACGGGTAGTTATTGCCCTGATTCGAGATTGTGAGACTGCACAATGCTTGCTACTCATGGTTTTGAGCACTATCTCAAGCGCAGCTTACATGCGAGCGAATAGGTGCCTTGCATAGTCATTGCGCAGCGCAATTGGCGAGGAAGAGAATGGGTATAACAGACAAGATTGTGGCTTCGGAATATAAAGGCTACAGATGAGCGGCTGTCTCGTATCCTGACTGCATCAAATCTCCTCGAACATCAACATGGTAATGTGTTACGTTTGCCTACGGCAAGATCACGACACATCGGCATGTCCACAAAACTATTGCACCCTGTGCGGATGGCGTGGTCATCGGAGCTTCCAGTGCCCTGGCAGCCCAACTGGCTATTATGGACCAGCCTACAATGGATATGGTAGTGCAGCACCAGGTTACGTTGGTTACAGTCATATTCAGCATCCGGGAGGGTACTACACGTTCGGCGCGCCTGCTCCTACAACGCAGTACGAAGGGCAGGTCAATCGAGCGCTTGGTCCTAACGCTGTGCCTTTTGCTCCTCCTTATCAGCCTACACCCGTGGATTGTCGACCTACGGTCACCCTTAATTATGGCACCAATCCTGGGTTCCCGGGCTATCCGAGCCAATTCGGCAGTAGAGCAGATGATCAATATGCATACCCAGGCAACGCTTTCATCCCAGCTCAGAACCCAAGTTCTGTTGATCCTCGTGATTCGCGGCAAGTGAACATCGGAGGTTCTTATGGACGCAATGTTCAATTCCACGGTTATCATCCAGATTTCCAGCAGCTCAACTCTCCACTGAACTGGCCCCCGCAGCCTCCTCTTACGATGGTGCCAGGCAGTTCAGAGCTCGACCAGCGCATAGTATCTTCCGGAGACATCGACACCAAGACGATCTTCACAAGGCGCAAAGCACACTTCGAAAAAATCATGGAAAACACTAAATCAAGTATCCTCATAACCCCTTTGCGACCAGAGTTCGCATCTGGGAACGACAGTCCTGCAGTCTTCACTAATCACTTTGCCCTGACACTTCCGAAGGGCAATCTGTATCACTACAAGATTGAAGGACTTGTTACCAAACAGCAAAGAGAAGAGAAGGACATACCACCTGCTTATCGACGACGTGAATTGATGGCCAAAGCGATCACTCAATTCACTGTTCTGAACCAATCACAATACTCTTCATCCTATGCTACTGATGGATTGGAGAACATTGTTACCTGGAAAGCTCTGCCGCGAACGGATGCCGCGAGGAAAGACGTTGTTGAGGCGATCTCGATAATGATGCCAACTCGACAGGCTAGCCAAGAGGCTAATTCCAGGAGCCTGTGTCTCAAATACATTGGTATTGTCCCAATGGCGAAGTTCTGCAATGCCTGTGAAGGGACGATCAACGAGCTGCCGCTCCAGTTCTCATGTGCGGGTGTCATGTCGCCGGTTCAAGCTATCAACACCATCATAGGACATGCTGCATGGATGCACCAGGCCAATGGAGGCGTGGGAGCTTTCCAGGTGAACGGTAACAAGTTTTTCGGCAGCGACGCCGATAACACATTCGAAATCAGTCCCGGTCTCGTCGGACGGCACGGCTTCTTCTTCACTCTTCGCCTTTCCATGGGTCGGCCACTACTCAACATCAGCATCGCAGCAAGCGCTTTCTACGAGGACGGTCAAGGTATCGCACATTTCATGTGTACTTTCCGTGATAAAGCGCCGACCGACGCCTGGACCGACGCCGATGTCAAGTACCTCAAAGCTTCGCTAAAAGGTGTAAGAGTCTTTATCAACCATGAAAACCGTATCGCAACCATCACCGACATTGCTGGGTTCGACGAAACTCCTAGTAGGGTCAATCTTGACGACAAAGGAAGGCCTACAACGGTCGCGAAATATCTAAGAGCTAAACGCGGTAGGCTAGCGTGTTTTTCTGAAAGATTCCCTGTTAATACGATTCAGGGAACGTTCTCGACGACGACCTGCTTCAGAGCATCGATGCATCCGCTCTTCCGTGTATCAAGTTTGGAACAGGATCGAGTGCTCGGCATTATCCTGCTGAGACCTTGACGATCATGCCTGAACAGCCTCTAAGAGGCAAACCTCACGCTGACGTAGCATCTGCCATGATCACTGGTGCAAAAGAAGATCCGAAAGCCAACAAGGGCAAAATCAGTGGCCAGGGTCTCCGATGGCTTCATTTGGATACTCCGTCGTCAGTACTTGTAAGACTTCCGCTAGTAGATTATGTACATCTTCAATGCTAATGACTTGACAGACTTCCGCGGGCATCGCTGTTGAGCCACGCATGATAACAGTCCCTGCACGACACATTCCGTACCCTGAAATTCGGTATCGCGACAACTCTCTCCGTTATCCCCTCAACGTACACACCAACATACCTCAATGGGCCTTGGGTAACGAATCATTTGTTGAGTGCGGCATCAATGGTCTATCTAGGAACATCGTGGTACTTGTTCCGACAGACCTTCACGGGAATTCATACAACGAACATACCACAGCTGCTTTTGCAGAGCGATGTGTGAATATGATGCTTACAAAGATCATAAAACACGGCGGACTAGAGAGCGAGAAGGACCTTAGCGCAGACGACTTCCAGCTGATCTTCCGATACTTCGTCATGGAAAGAGATAAGGACTACGAAGCTGATATGAACGCCCACATCTCGGATATATTGGAGAAGAACCCACCAGACCCAAAGCCGACACTAGCTGTACTTTTCAGTCCGACAAGATCCGGTACCGCCGATCTGTTTGCAGACTTCAAGCGGGTTGCAGAGAGAAATTATGGGCTACACACTCTCTGCCTGGCTGCAGATGCTGCACATGAACGAACCTCTGCTGTTAACAGGGACTACTGGAACAAGCTTCAAAAAGGTCAGGAATACATTGCATGGCTCGCCGAAAGGGGATGGCGAATCCCACCAAGGCCTGGATCGAGGGCTCATCATAACGCTAGGAGAGAGGCCCGGAGAGGAGGAAGCGGAAGAGCCCAAGGACAAGGGCGTGAAAATGATGCATCCCAGCAGCTCAGAGAGATGACCGAGGACGAACTCAGTGAAATCCCCGATACGCCAAAAAGACTGGACCGTCTCCCACAGTATATGGGAAACGTCAGCATGAAGATCAACACGAAGCTCGGACATGCCAACCACAGCGTCGTAATGCCTGACGACATCAAAGCCCTCCTCTTTCTCCCACCAAAGCTAACGACAGCTTCACTTGAGGCTTCTTCGACGCAGTTTCCGGAAGCTACAACATCAACGGAGGTAGAAGCCAAGCCAAAACCGATATTGAATACCATCATTCTTGGCGCCGATGTCACGCATCCACTAAAGGGGACTTCGACGCCGTCAATCGCTGCGGTGGTCGGAAGTGTGGACGAGTACTTCAGTCGATATGCGGGATCCGTGCGCTACCAAAAGGGCGGGAAAGAGGTAAGTATCCGCCTCCACAGATTCGCAGAAAGCTGACCATCGCAGATAATTGCCGATGCTAAAGACATGTTCGTCGAGCGCCTGACCACGTGGTACTCGAAACACGGCCGCCTCCCTTCCAAAGTCATCTACTATCGAGACGGTGTCGGAGAGTCCCAGTACACGGCTGTCCTACACCACGAAGTCTCGAAGATTGAGGCTGCGTTCGAAGCAGTCAGAGAAGCAAAGAAGCAACACCTGGATCAACAAGACCATCTGCCGACAGACAAACCGCTGATTACAGCCATCGTCGTCACAAAGCGCCACCACACGCGCTTCTATCCCAACACCCACCAGAAGCACCGAAATTGCGACGCTGGCACCTGCGTCGACAGCATAGTGACCCATCCAGTCTACTTTGACTTCTACCTGCAGTCTCATCTCCCCTCGAGAGGAACCGCCCGGCCAACATACTACTTCGTCCTCCGCAACGACATCGCCTTCTCAGCTTCCCAACTTCAAACTCTGACAAACTGCCTCTGTTACACGTACGTTCGCTGCGCCTTACCTGTTAGCTATGCGCCACCCGTGTATTACGCAGACAAGCTATGCGAGCGCATGAGGCTGTATATCAAGAGAAGTCAGGTTGGGAAATTGGTGCAGCCGACGGAGAGGCCTCCCGTGAAGCCTGCAAAGGTTGATGGTGAGAGTAGGGAGGATCGAAAGGGGGAGATGGACACCTACAATGAATATATTGTAGCAAAGCCGGATAGCTGGTGGAAAGCACGGTAAAGCAAATCCGATACCAAGTTTGCGAGATGTCAAGAAAAGGATATAAGTCTCCCACAGACCCCATTAACAACTCCTCGCTTTCATCCTCTACTGCATCTCACCAGAGCTGGAATAACTTCCTGCCGGGTGAGTGGCATACTCTGAATCTTTGATCCTCTCGGGGTACCTCTCCAGTCCAATCTCAGCAGCGATGGTTCGGGGCTGTTTCAACTGCGGTGGCCCGCAATATCAGCAGAGCTGTGAGCTACTTTGTGTGGGCTGCCCTAACTCTACTCACGCAGGAAAAGACTGCGCTAATTGCCCTAATCGCCCTGTACGACGAGGCGGCAGTTCTCGTGGCGGTAATGGCGGTTCTTTTAGCCAAAGAGGTGAACGCCCTGCCGCTCCAGTCGGTCATCATGGTACTAGAACTTGGGACGATAGCCGTGGTGGCCCTGTCTATCCAACAATGGCATACACTACAAGCCCAAATGTGAACCAGCCAGGCCTATACTCGTATGCCCCCAGTTCTATCCAGAATACCAGCGGAATCTACTACCAAAACGACGCCCCGGGGCATCCATTCTCTCCAGGAACGGTTACTCATCCCAACACCCATGGGCAAAATGTTTCACCCTTTAGAGCAGCCAGGCCAGAACAGCAACGTAAGTTAACCCTACACAATCAAATTTCATCCACTAATCCCACAACTCCATGGGACCTCCTCCAACAACGCCTATATGCAAACCGAGAACATTTCCCCTGCATCTGGTGCGGAGATTACTACCACTGCCTGCTTGATTGCCCCGGCCAGCCAACAACCTGGCGCGCTCCTTTGCGTACTCAGATAGTTCAGAGCGGCTACGAGAACTTCGCACGCTTTTTCATCGTGAGTTTACAGGACCGCCATAGACCGAGCGAGGATGTGCCTTTCTTGACTGCACAGCGCAGACCTTATTACAGCCGGACGGAGAAACCTAACTCGATGGGAGTCACGCAGGCACAAGGGCAAGGGCGAGGAGAAGGACGAGGAGGCGGCGATGGAGGATCGGGTACCTCTGGTCGTCGGGATGGAAATCGTCAGGATGGAAATCGTCAGCCTGGTGAAGACCAGCCGGCTCCTCCGGCATTGCCCTCGACACAGACTGCTTTCGACGAACAGCGCTCACCCCAGCACCAAATTGATGAGTCAAGTCTTGATATGCTGGGGGGCGCAACGTTGATGTAGGCCTTTTATGGTGTCTTGAGGGATCTTTTCAATCATGCCGCGAGCTGAGTCGCTCAAATCTTGTGTATACTCGAAAAAGGAGAAGAGCATTGCCGAGAATACGAACTGGATCAGATCTCACGACTGCATCTAGTTCTATTCTCCTTATGATGCACTCTGTAGAAAGAACCGCGTGACTTACAAGCTCTTCCTAGACAAGAATTAACCGCTCTTGCATCTAGGAGCGCTAGTTAAGTTCCTCTAGCATAAGAAGAAGGTGGTGCATTCGCTCTTTGATACTCTTTTCTGACGATCTAGCAACTTGGCTCAATTCTTGGGATGGCTCTTTCTGTTCGTTGCCTTACTTTTGTACTTGCTCCCGCGACAGACTTTGTATCTTCTACTGTGTATACCCGACCGTGTAATGTCAGAGTGACTATCTGGGTAGCACCTCATACCAGGGGGAAACGAACACCCTAGAGCCTACAACAAGATAAAAACATGCAAAGTAGGGGGTCTAACATCAACGTAGGCTCTAGGGCGTTAAGCTTTTCCCTTGTATATGGTGGTAGAAAACGTATTGGTCGCGAATTGACACTGATATGCTTCGCCGTGAACAAGTGCAGCTCTAACCTGTATAGTTCCCATTCTACACCAGGAGAATACGCTTCGCGAGATGCCATATTGGCCAAGAAGGGTGGTGCTTGCGAGTGGGTGCCTTAGAACAATAGCATGTATTGTAGGCGCAGTCATGCTCTCCGGGTCGCACCGTTGTCTCTGAACATAGCCAGTCAAAGATGGCGGCAGGGCGGGATCGATATCGCATCGGACACTACCTCTTTCGGGTTATTACCGTGGGCGACAAGATCTAGACCTGAGTACGCTGCAGGCCTTGTACTTCCATCAAGGTCAATCGCGCGAACAACACACAATATCGAAAAGACGAGAGTGTACAATGAGGTCCATCAAAACGATGCTGCCTGGTCGTGATGATGGAGACTGTGATGCTGCGCCTCGCACGGGACTGCACGCTACGCCCGGGCGATCGTCACTAGCGATGACTAAGGGCGTACCTTGCCCGTTTTCGTGCGATTGGTGACGTGCGTCGTCGCGGCTCAGAGCTCGCTGATTCAACAGGGTCCCTTCATTTAATTTCCCTCGCAGCCCACATCAAAACAAGGCCACAGCAAGGTTCAATTAATCGATTTTGAGCACTGCCAGTCCCAGCGACCCAGCATCCGCTGTTCATTTTACCAAGACTAGTCTTGTTGTGCGGAAGAATTGCTGGACTAATCGCCGCGCGCTCACGTCCG
>Ga0265780_10003901_pt1 | contig 19423 bp, 19 predicted proteins | sample P1T30metagenome_FD_192432 | JGI IMG/M metagenome (GOLD analysis project Ga0265780, IMG submission 192432) | Plant litter microbial communities from East Loma Ridge, Irvine, California - P1 T30 | ecosystem: Environmental > Terrestrial > Plant litter > Unclassified | place: USA: California...
CCGGGCAAGCCCGGCAGCTGGTAGGCGAGCGCCCCTAGCAAGACTATTCGGGGGACGCAATGGCTGACGCTCAAGGCTTTCGCTTTTTATGCACTTCCCGTAGCAGCGGCGCATGACCTCAGCGCGCCCTTCCACCCTGGCGGAGACGCGCCGGATCCTCGCGCTGGCGTGGCCGGTGATGCTCACCAGCCTCAACTGGACGATCCTCAACGTCACCGATGTCGTCGTGGTGGGGCTGACCGGGACCGAGCAGGTCGCCGCTTTCGGCGCGAGTCGCGCGCTGACGTTCGTGACGATCGTCGCGGGCCTCGCGTGGCTGTCGGGAATCCTCGTCTTCACCGCGCGGGCGGATGGCGCACGCGATCTGCCCGCGACGGGCGCCACGCTGCGCGAGGGGCTGGTGCTTGCCACGCTGCTTGGCCTCGTCGGAGCGCTCGGTTTCGGGGTGTTCGCCGGGCCGCTGCTCGCCGGGATCGGAGTCGCGCGCGAGCTGGTCGATCCGGCGGCGGCGGTCGTGCGGGTGATGGCGCTCGCCTATCCGGCGCAGATGATCAGCATCGCAGCGAGCTTCTTCCTGGAGGGCGTCTCGCGACCGCGGCGGGTGACGGTAGTCAACCTTGCGACGCTGCCGATCAACGCGCTGCTCGCCTGGGTGCTGGCGGATGGGCATTTCGGCGCGCCTGCGCTGGGGGCGGTCGGCGCGGCGCTCGCGACGACGATCGCGTCGCTGCTGGGGGCGGCGGGAATGCTCGGGGTAGCGTGGACGACCCGCGATGCGCGGGCGCGTGGCGTGCGGATCATGACGCTTCGCGCGTGGCGGGCGGCGGTGCCGGGCGCGCTCCGGCTCGCGCGGTTCGGCGCGGTGCCTGCGGTTGCATCGGGACTGGAACTGGCGGGATTTTCGATCCTGATCGCGCTGTCGACCGATCTGGGGCCGGTGACCGCGCATGCGTTCCAGATCGTCTTCTCGCTCCACAATGTGACGTTCGGGGCGGCGGTCGGGCTTGCCTCGGCGGCGGGGGTGCGGGTCGGCAATGCGGTGGGGGAAGACCTGCCCGCGCAGGTCCGCCCGCGCACGTGGATCGCGGTGGGGCTTGCGGCGGTGATCACGGGCGCGCTGGCGGTGGTGGTGCTGCTGTTCCGCGTGCCGGTGGTGGATGCGTTTCCAGCGGCGGCGGGGGTCCATGCGGCGGCGCTCGCGATGCTGCCGGTGTGGGTGCCGTTCATCCTGTTCGACGGCGTGCAGCTCGTGTTCGTCTATGCGCTCCGCTCGCTCGGCGACCAGATCGTCGCGGGGGTGAACAGCATCATCGCGTTTTTCGTCGTGACCGGGGGCCTTGGCTGGCTGCTGGTGACGCAGGGCGCGGGGCCGCTCGGGCTGGTCTATGCCTCGGGTCTGGGGATGGTCGCGGCGACGGTGTTGCACGGCGCGCGCTTCGTGCTGGTCAGTGCGCGGGTTCGCCCGCAAAGCTCAGCGACAGGAACTTCGCATTGACCGGCACGTCGAGCTTCGCGCTGTTGAACTCGACGCGTCCTTTCGGCGGTAGCGCGGTCGCCTCGGGGCGGATCACCCAGCTGAACACCACACGGCGCTGCGAATCGAGCAGGTCGGCGCGGATATCGGGAACGCGCTGGCGCGTGTCGCTCGGGTTGAGCACCGTGCCGCTGACCGCGAAGACCTCGTTGCCGTTGTAATCGTGCCGGTCGATCGGCTTGTTGACGATCCTGAGTGGCGTTTCGGTCGTCGAATGGAAGAGCGCGGCGGCGGTCCGCGGTGTGCCGTTGGTGATGATCGCCGCGGTCGCGCCGAGCATCGCGACGCCGGCGATGACCGCGGCGATCGTCCAGCGGCGCGCCGGGTTGCGGCGCGCGCGGAACGGCGGCTGATGCGCGAACGCGTCGAATTCGACATAGCCGCGCGTCGCCTCGACAGGCGCGGTTGTCGGATTGGGGACGATCGGCGGTGGCTCGCGCCGCAGCGGCGCGGGGGCTTCGACCACTTCGGGTGCGCGGGCCTCGGGCGCGTTCTGCGCGTCTTCCTCGATCGGCTGGTCGAGCTCGAGCGCAGGTTCGGGGTCCTGGAACCAGCTATGCTTGCAATTCGCGCAGCGCACGGTGCGCCCTTCCGGCCCGATCGCGCCATCGGGGATCACATAACGGGTTTCGCACTCGGTACATTCGAGGATCATCGGGGGCATTCAAAAGTAAGGGCAGACGCTGGGGCCCGGCATCGCGCAACATACACCGGCCGGAGCGTCCACGATGTTCCGGGAATCTACGCTGTCCACGGTCCCCGTGGCAAGAGCCGTACGGGAAGCAGCCGCCCGGCATGGCACCTGCGTGCTTGTCGCGGCGGCGGAGATCGTGCGATGCAGGGTGCGGGGCATGGACAAGTAAGCGAGTAGCGCACGCCGCATGGCGAATATCGTTCAATTCGAGAATGTGGGGCTTCGCTACGGGACGGGGCAGGAGACGCTGTCCGACGTCAGCTTCGTGCTGTCGCGCGGCGCCTTCTATTTCCTGACGGGCGCGTCGGGCGCGGGGAAGACGTCGCTGCTGCGGCTGCTGTATCTGGCGCAGCGCCCGACGCGCGGCAGCATCCGGCTGTTCGACGAGGATGCGGTGACCTTGCCGCGCGCGCGCCTGCCCGGGTTCCGGCGGCGGATCGGCGTGGTGTTCCAGGATTTCCGGCTCGTCCCGCACCTGTCCGCATTCGACAATATCGCGCTGCCGCTGCGCGTCTCGGGCGTGCCCGAACGCGACGTCGCGGAGCAGGTGCGCGAGATGCTCGGCTGGGTCGGGCTGTCGGACAAGGTCGACGCGCGTCCCCCCACGCTGTCGGGCGGCGAGCAGCAACGCGTCGCGATCGCGCGCGCGGTGATCGGGCGCCCTGAGATTCTCGTCGCGGACGAACCGACCGGCAACGTCGACCCCGACATGGCGGAACGGCTGCTCCATCTGTTCGATTCGCTCAATCGGCTGGGCACCACGGTCGTCCTCGCGACGCATGACTTCCACACGCTCGCCCGGATCCCGCACGCGCACATGCTGCGGCTCGACAAGGGACGGCTGGTCGATCCGAACGACTCGCCGCGCTTTCCGCCGCCGGGTATGCTGCAATGACCGTGGGGCTGCTTGCATCGGCGGCGGATCGACGGTTGCTCGACATCCGGCGCGGGACGCGTGCGATGGCGTGGGTGATGGCGATCATGCTGTTCCTGACGGTGCTCGCCGCCGCGTTCGGGCTCGCGACGCTGGGGGTCGCGGCGGTGCTCGATCGCCAGCTTGCCGGACGGCTGACGGTGCAGATCGTCGCGCCTGCCGAACGCGTGCGTACCAGCGAAGCCGCAGCGGCGCTCGCGGCATTGCAGCGCCTGCCGGAAGTTCGGCGCGCGGTCGCGGTGGACCCTGCGCATCTCGCCGACATGCTCCAGCCGTGGCTCGGCGCGGACGGTGCGGATTCCGACCTGCCGATTCCCGCGATGATCGACGTCGACCTGTCGGAGACGAGCCCCGCCAAGTTGGCGCGTGTCGATGCCGCGGTGCGCTCTGCCGCGCCAAGTGCGCGGGTCGACCGGCAGGAAAGCTGGCTGGCGCCGGTGCGCTCGGTCATGACGATGCTGACCGGCATGGCGGGCGGGCTGGTGCTGTTGATGGCGGGGGCGACCGCCGCGGTGGTGATCCTCGCGGCGCGCGCCGGGCTCGACACGCATAGCGACACGATCGACGTGCTCCACATGCTCGGGTCGACCGATGTCCAGGTCGCGCGGCTGTTCCAGCGGCGGATCGGGCTCGATACGCTGGTTGGCGGCGTGATCGGCATGGCGGTCGCGGTCGGCGTCGTGCTGCTGGTGGGGGTGCAGCTCGACGCGCTGGGTTCGGATCTCGTCGCGGGGTTGCGGCTCGGGATGGGCGACTGGGTGATCCTCGCGTGCCTGCCGCTCGCCTTTGCGCTGCTGGCGACGTTCGCGGCCCGGCTGGCAGTGCTCGCGGCGTTGAGGCGGGTGTTGTGATCCTGCGCCTGATTGGAGTGCTGGCGGTATTGTGGGGCGGCGGGTTCGGCTTGTTCCTCGTGACCATGCCCGGACCGGCACCCGTAGCGGGGGCGAAGACCGACGCTATTGTCGTGCTCACGGGATCGTCGGGGCGGATCACGCGCGGGCTGGCGCTGTTGCAGGATCACGCCGCCAAGCGGATGTTGATCAGCGGTGTCGCGCCGCAGGTCCGGCCAGGCGAGCTGGCGCACGAATATGACGTCAGCGCACGGTTGTTCACCTGCTGCATCGACCTCGGGCACGAGGCAGTCGATACGCGGTCCAACGCGGACGAGACCGCCGACTGGGTACGCGAACACGGCTATCGCTCGGTCCGGCTGGTGACGTCCGACTGGCATCTGCCGCGCGCGCGGCTCGAACTGGTCAACGCGCTGGACGGCGACGCGACGGTGCTCGGCGACGGCGTGCCGAGCAAACCGCGCTATCCGATGCTGATCGCGGAATATAACAAATTGCTGTTGCGCCGCGCGGCGTTGCTGATTGGGGCGGTTCCATGAACGCGATACGCAACCTGCTGTTCAAGATCGTCTTCTACACGGGGTCGGTGCCGATCGTGCTGACGTCGGCGATCTCGGCGCTGTTCGGCACGCGGGCGATGATCGCGCACACCCATTTCTGGACGCAATATCACGGCCTGACCACGCGGACGTTCCTGCGGATCTTCAAGCGGATCGAGGGCGAACGCTTCTACGACGGCCCGGTGCTCTACGCCGCCAAGCATCAGGCGATGTACGAGACGCTCGAGCTTGGGCGGATGCTGCGGCATCCGGCGATCGTGATGAAGCAGGAGCTTGCCGACATTCCGGTGTGGGGCTGGGCGGCGAAGCAATACGGCGTGATCGTGGTCGACCGCGAGGCGTCGGCGGGCGCGCTGCGGCGAATGCTGCGTGAGGCGCGGGTGGCGTTGTCGGCGGGGCGATCGATCCTGATCTTCCCCGAGGGCACGCGGGTCTCGCCGGGCGAGGAACCCGAACTCAAGGCGGGGTTTGCGGGACTGTACCAGATGCTCAAGATCCCGGTCGTGCCAATCGCGATCGACAGCGGGCTGGTATGCCCGCGCGAGGGTCCGTACCTGCCGGGGACGGTGACGTACCGCTTCGGCACGCCGATCCCCGCGGGATTGCCGCGCGCCGAGGCGGAAGCGCGCGTCCATGCGGCGATCAATGCGCTGGAGCGGGACCCGGCGGCGGTGGCGGTGGCGGCGCGGGGCTGATTTTTCGCCGTTTACGTGCCTGTGGTGTTCGGGTTGCCCCCATCCTAGTTCCGTCATCCCCGCGGAGGCGGGGATCCATTAGCGCTGGCGCCACCACCGGGTAGGTTCGCCAGTATGGATTCCCGCCTTCGCGGGAATGACGGACGCGGGGGGGAAGCGCCTTACCTCCTATCGTCATCCCCGCGCAGGCGGGGATCCATACTGGCTGGCGGCTCATAAGGACAAACCGCTGCGGCAATGGATTCCCGCCTGCGTGGGAATGACGGATGGGGAAGGCTGTCACGCCTCCGCACCATCTCCCGTCACCAGCCTTACGCCACCGCCCCCGCCTGCGCGCCCGTCTGCTCCCCCGCCACCAGCGCACGATAGGTCGTACGCAGGCTGACCTTGTCGATCTTCTCCGTGCCCAGACGCGGCAGCGGCGAATCGACGATCCAGATCCGCTGTGGCACCTTGAACGCTGCGACATGCGCGAACAGGAAGGCGCACAGTTCGTCGGTGCTGACACGTGCATCCGCGCGTACCTGGACGACCGCGCCCGGCACTTCACCGTAGCGTTCGTCGGGGAGGCCGAACACCGCCGCCTCCGCCACCGCGGGGTGCTGGTAGATCGCCGCTTCGACTTCCTGGCACGAGATGTTCTCGCCGCCGCGGATGATGATGTCCTTCTTGCGGTCGACGATGCACAGATAGCCGTCCGCATCGAGATAGCCGATGTCGCCGGTCAGGAAATAGCGGTCCGGGGTGAAGGCGGCGGCGGTCGCGTCGGGTCGCCCGTAATACTCCCGGAAATTGCAGATCGAGCGAATTCCGACCTCGCCGCGCTCGCCCTGCGCGACCGGATGTCCGTGCGCATCGAGGATCGCGAGATCGACCAGCGGTGCGGAGGGGCGCCCGGTCGAGTTGGGCTTGTCGAGGTAATTGTCACGGAAATTGCCGCAGCCGATCCCGTTGGTCTCGGTCAGGCCGTAGCCGAGCAGGGGTTTGGGCCCGCCCATCTCGTCCGCGATGCGGCGGACATGCTCGACCGGACGCGGCGCGCCGCCCGCCGCAAAATCGGTGACGCTCGACAGGTCGTAGGCGGCGCGGTTGGGATGCGTCAGGATCTCGAAGCTCATCAGCGGTACGCCGACGAAATAGGTGACATGCTCCGCCTGGATCAACCGCATCGCTTCCTCGGCGTCCCATTTGGGCATCAACACGAGCTTGCGCCCCATCGCGAAGCTCTGGAGGAACACCGGGACTTCGGCGGTGACATGGAACAGTGGTACGTTGAGCAGCGTCGCGGGCTGGCCGTCGGGCGGGCTACCGTCCTGCGTCGTGATGCTGAGCATGACCAGCGCCTGCGCGAGATAGTTGAACACCCCCTGCGTCACCGCGCGATGATCGCTGATCGCGCCCTTCGACTGGCCGGTCGAGCCCGAGGTGAACAGGATCGTCGCCGGATCGGTAGGGGCGACCGCGGGGAGCGTGACCTCGGACGGATCGAGCCCGGCAAGCGCCTGTCTGAGCGGCAGGGCATCGTCGATCGTCACGATCGGCACGCCGAGCCCGTCGATCGCGGCGATCCGGCGCGCGCGGGGCGGATCGGCGAAGACGAGGCTGCATTCGACATCGGTCATCGCCGCGCCGAGTTCCTCGGCCTGCCACCAGCCGTTGAGCAGCGTGGCGACACCGCCCGCGATTACGATTCCCATGTAGAGCACGATCCACGACGGCGAGTTGCGCATCGCGATCCCGACCCGGTCGCCGGGCAGGATGCGGTATTGCGCGACCAGCGCCTGCGCGACGCACTGCGCGGCGGCGTGCACCTCCGCGAAGGTCAGCCGCTCGTCACCCGCGACGAGGAAGGTCTTGTCGGCGTGTTCGCTGCAATAATGCGCGAAATACGGTGGCAGCGTCTGCGGCACCCCGGTGATGACCGGCAGCTCCAGACCATCGACCGTGACGCTTCCGAGCGCGAGCGGACCGCCCGGCCCGGTCAGCGCAGCAAGGGTCGCATCCATGCGGCCGTCCAATATGCTCGGCATCTCATCCTCCAATTTGTCTTGTCGCTTGGTCTTGTCGCCAGTCGCCAGTATGCAGGCGCAAATCCCGGGGGAAAAGCCTTGATCCTGACTGCCGCCCTGCCCCTGCTCGCCGATGCGACGACCGCCGTCACTGGCACTGCCGCGGGTGCCCATCTGCGGTTCGAGGACCTGCATCTCGACCCGGTCGCGCTCGACCTCGGGTTCTTCCAGATCAAATGGTATTCGCTCGCCTATATTACCGGGATCCTGGTCGGCTGGTGGTATCTGCTCAAGCTGATCGCACAGCCCGGCAGCCCGATGGCGCGGCGGCATGTCGACGACCTGGTGTTCTATGCAACCCTCGGGATCATCCTTGGCGGGCGGCTCGGCTATGCCATCTTCTATTCGCCCGACATGCTGCTCAGCCCGTGGCGGCTGATCCGTTTGTGGGATGGGGGCATGTCGTTCCACGGCGGGATGATCGGCACGTCGATCGGGATCATCCTGTTCGCGCGCAAGGAAAAGCTCGATTGGCTGCGGATCCACGATTATCTGGCGTGCGCGGTGCCGTTCGGGCTGTTCTTCGGGCGGATGGCGAACTTCATCAACGGCGAGCTGTGGGGCAAGCCCTCCAACGTCGCATGGGCGATCGTCTTCCCGCGTACCGGCAACGACGTCCCGCGCCACCCGAGCCAGCTGTACGAGGCGGGCCTCGAGGGACTCGCGCTGTTCGCGATCCTGTGGTTCGCCTTCTGGCGGACCAAGGCGCGCTACGAACCGGGCAAGCTCGTAGGACTGTTCCTGCTTGGCTATGGCCTCGCGCGCTTCACGGTCGAGTTCTTCCGCGAACCCGATTCGCAGTTCAGTGGCACCTTCTTCGCGACGACGATCCACATGGGCCAGCTGCTGACGTTGCCGATGATCATCGGCGGGCTGTACCTGATCGCGACCGCCAAGGGGCGTCGCCAGCGCGTCGTGCCGATCGCGGGGGATGTGAGCGTCGCCTGAGCGGAGCGGCGGTCAATCCCTCTCCGTCATTCCCGCGAAGGCGGGAATCCATTAGCGCCAGCCTCTCCACCGGCGAGGTCAGCCCGTATGGATCCCCGCCTGCGCGGGGATGACGACAAGGGGGGGATTGGGCCGGCGGCCCTCCACTACGCTTGCGGCCCGCGCCGTGGCGAGGCATGGCGCGCCGACGATGACCGACGATACCCCGAACACTTCCGAAGCCCCGCTCGCCGACCGGCTCGCCCGCGCGATCACGCTCGCCGGGCCAATCTCGATCGCGCAGTTCATGGCGGCGGCGAACCAGCATTATTATGCGACGCGCGATCCGCTTGGCACGGGCGGGGACTTCACCACATCGCCCGAAATCAGCCAGATGTTCGGCGAGCTGATCGGGCTGTGGAGCGCAGACCTGTGGGACCGCGCCGGTCGTCCCGCCGCGGCGTGGGTCGAGCTTGGCCCGGGGCGTGGCACGCTTACGCAGGACGCATTGCGCGCGGGCAGCAAGGCGGGGTTCGCGCCGCCGGTGCATTTCGTCGAGACCAGCCCCGTGCTCCGCGCCGCGCAGGCCGAGCGCGTGCCCGGTGCGGATTGGCATGATTCGATCGACACGCTGCCGACCGACCGACCGCTGATCGTCGTCGCCAACGAATTCTTCGACGCGCTTCCGATCCGTCAGCTCGTCAAGGGCGCGGGCGGCTGGTTCGAGCGATTGGTCGCGTGCCAGGACACGCTGTTCCTGCCGATTGCGGGCAAGCAGGTGCCCGAAGGCGTCATTCCGGAAGCGCTCCGCGACACCGCCAATGGCGCGGTGATCGAAACATCGCCCGCAAGCGTCGCGATCCTGCGCGGTCTTGCGCAGCGGATCGTCGCACAAGGCGGCGCGCTGCTGATCGTCGATTACGGTTATAACGGTCCCGCGATCGGCGATACGCTGCAAGCGGTGCGTGGCCACGCCTTCGCCAATCCGTTCGATGCGCCCGGTGAGCAGGACCTCACCGCGCATGTCGACTTCGGCACGCTTGGCGCGGCGGCGCTGGTCGAGGGCGCGCGGGTCGAAGGGCCGGTCGATCAGGGCGCATTCCTGGCCGCGCTTGGGATCGACGCGCGCGCGACCGCGCTCGCGAAGGCATCGCCCGAGCGGGCGGACGGCATTGCCGCGGACAAGGCGCGGCTGACCGAGGCGATGGGCACGCTGTTCCAGGTGCTCGCGGTCAGCGCGCCCGAATGGCCCGAACCGGCGGGGTTCGCATGATCCAGTATCGCGACGCCCGCACGATCGACGGCCCCGCGCTCGCCGCGATGGCGCGCGAATCCTTCACCGAAACGTTCGGCACGCTGTACGATCCCAAGGATCTGGGCGCGTTCCTCGACGAGGCGTTCGGCCCCAACGGGCTGCCCTCGCAATTGTCCGACCCCGATTTCGCGATCCGGCTCGCGCTCGACGACGGCAAGATCGTCGGCTTCGTCAAGATGGGCCCGGTCACCTTCCCCGGCGAATGGCGCCCCGATGCGATTGAACTGTACCAATTCTATGTGCTGAGCCCGTGGCACGGCACCGGCGTCGCGCAGGCGATGATGGACTGGTCGCTCGACCATGCGCGCAGCCACGGCGCGCGCGAGGTGATCCTGAGCGTCTATGTCGACAACCACCGCGCGCACCGCTTCTACGAACGCTATGGCTTTCGCGACATCGGGCGGATCGCGTTCCGCGTCGGCACGACGGTCGACGACGACAATCTGATGCGGCTGGTGTTGTGAGCGACGTTCCCGTGATCCGCGCCAGAACGCTCGAAGGCGTCGCGCATGGTTTCCTGGGGCGCGAGGGTGGGGTCTCGACCGGGATCCATGGCGGACTCAACGTCGGGACCGGGTCGGAAGACGATTCGGTCGCGGTCGCCGAAAACCGCGCACGTGCCACCGCAGCGGTGCTGCCAGGCGCGAAGCTCGTCACGCTCTACCAGGTGCATTCAGGCGACTGCATCACGGTGACCGCGCCGTTCGAAGCCGAGCGGCCGCGCGCGGATGCGCTGGTGACCGACCGTCCGGGCCTTGCGCTCGGCATCCTGACCGCGGATTGCGCGCCTGTCCTGTTCGCCGATGTCGAAGCGGGCGTGGTTGGAGCGGCGCACGCCGGATGGAAGGGCGCGATCGGGGGCGTGACCGATTCGACGATCCTCGCGATGGAATCGCTTGGTGCGCGCCGCGACCGGATCGCCGCCGCGATCGGCCCGTGCATCGCGCGCGCCAGCTACGAGGTCGACGATGCCTTCGCGCGCCGGTTCGAGATGGACGACCCCGCCAACGAACGCTTCTTCGCGCCCGCTCGCGCAGGGCATCAGCAGTTCGACCTCGAAGCCTATGTCGTCCACCGGCTCGCGAGCGCCGGCGTTCGGCGAATCGCCGCGCTCGGGCTCGACACCTATGCCGACGAAGCACGTTTCTTCAGCTTCCGCCGCGCGACGCATCGCGGCGAGCCCGGATACGGGCGGCAGATTGCATTGATCGGTCTCGGCGCGGAGACAGACCGCGCCTGATTGGGGTGACGACGTTCTCCACCCGTTCGGCTCGAGCGTAGTCGAGGAAACGAAGCGCAGTCGCTCGCAATCTTCCGTCTCTCTCCTGGGCCCCGGCCTGCGCCGGGGATGCGCAAACGCGGGAAGCCCGAGCTCGCCAGATCCCCTTCCCCGGCGAAGGCCGGGGGCCCAGCAGCGAAGGTGGCGGTAACGAAGCGCAGACGCCTGCAATCTTCTGTCTCTCTCCTGGGCCCCGGCCTACGCCGGGGATGCGCAAAAAAAGGCAAGCCCGAGCTCGCCAGATTTCCTTCCCCGGCGGAGGCCGGGGCCCAGCAGCGGAGGCGGAGGTAACGAAGCGCAGGCGCCTGCAATCTTCCGTCTCTCTCCTGGGCCCCGGCTTGCGCCGGGGAAGCGCAAAAAGGGAAGCCCGAGCTCGCCCGATCTTCTTCCCCGGCGAAGGCCGGGGGCCCAGCAGCGGAGGTGGAGGCAACGAAGCGCAGTCGTCTGCAAGAAACCGGGCACAGCGCAGGTTTCTCGAATACGCTCGAAGCGAACGGATTACGGGATGGAATCCTGCTCCTGACACGCTGATGGTTTCAAATGACACTATCGCGCGTTACCAAGGGACAGATTTTCCGTAACGCAGGATGTTTCGCATGGCGCAGACCCCCACTCCCCCGACCGACGCGACCGGTGCGGACGAAGCCGATCTGACCGGCGTTCCGCCGCAGAACACGCCCAAGGCGTCGGTCGAGAAGATCGGCGACCGCAAGCTCAAGCCCGCCACGCTGATGATGGGCCACGGTTACGATCCGATGCTGTCGGAAGGCTCGCTCAAGCCCCCGATTTTCGCAACCTCGACCTACGTCTTCCCCAACGCCGCTGCGGGCAAGCGCCATTTCGAGGGCGTGACCGGCAAGCGCCCCGGCGGATCGCAGGGCCTCGTCTATTCGCGCTTCAACGGGCCGAACCAGGAAATCCTCGAGGATCGTCTCGGCGTGTGGGAAGAGGCGGAGGACGCGCTCGTCTTCTCGAGCGGCATGTCGGCGATCGCGACGCTGTTCCTGTCGATGGTCAAGCCCGGCGACACGATCGTCCATTCGGGGCCGCTCTATGCCGCGACCGAAACGCTGATCGCGCGGATCCTGGGGCGTTTCGGCGTAAACTGGCTCGATTTCCCGGCAGGTGCGACGCGCGAGGAAATCGACGCGGTGATGACCAAGGCCGCCACCGGCAACGTTGCCTTGATCTATCTCGAAAGCCCCGCCAACCCGACCAACGCACTGGTCGACATCCAGGCCGTGCGCGCGAGCCGCGATGCGATCTTCACTGGTGATACCAAGCCGCCGATCGCGATCGACAACACGTTCCTGGGGCCGCTGTGGCTCAAGCCGCTCGAGCATGGTGCGGAAATCGTCGTCTATTCGCTCACCAAATATGCCGGCGGGCATAGCGATCTGGTCGCGGGTGGCGTGCTCGGCTCGAAGGCGCACATCAACACGATCCGCTCGATGCGCAACACGATCGGCACGATCTGCGACCCCAACACCGCGTGGATGCTGATGCGCAGCCTCGAGACGCTCGAACTCCGCATGAGCCGCGCGGGCGAGAATGCGGTCAAGGTGTGCGGCTTCCTGCGCAGCCATCCCAAGGTCGAGCGCGTCGGCTATCTCGGCTTCCTCGCGGATTCACCGGGGATGGAGCGCCAGGCCGATATCTACGCACGGCATTGCACCGGGGCGGGCTCGACCTTCTCGCTGATCGTCAAGGGCGGCGAGAAGGAAGCGTTCGCGTTCCTCGACGCGCTCAAGATCGCCAAGCTCGCGGTCAGCCTCGGCGGGACCGAGACACTCGCGTCGCACCCCGCAGCGATGACGCATCTGTCGGTGTCGGACGAGCGCAAGCAGGCGCTGGGGATCACCGATAATCTGGTGCGCATCTCGATCGGGGTCGAGGATCCGGACGATCTGATTGCGGACTTTGCCCAGGCACTCGATTCGATCTGACGCGTTGTTCAGCCATTCCTCAGGCGGGTGCGGGTAGCCGCATCCGTCTGATTTTAGGTGGAAGGCTGACGGACATGCGACCCATTCTGATGGCGGCGGCGGCGATAACCGCCTTGCTCCCAATCGCGGCAAGCGCCGCCGCGCCCAAGGGCGTGTGGACCAACCCGCGCAAGACCGTACGCGTCCAGTTCGTACCGTGCGGGGACGCGATATGCGGCAAGGTTATCGCGGCGACCCCGCAAGCCGAAGCGGATGCGCAACGCGGCGGCGGCGCACCGCTGGTCGGCGCGATGCTGTTCCAGGATTTCCGCCAGAACGAGACGGGCCTGTGGAACGGCTCGGTGCTCGTCCCCGATCTGGGGCAGACGATCACGGGGACGATCCGGCAGGTCGATGCCAATACGCTGGTTGGCGAAGGCTGCGTCTTCGCCAACATCGGGTGCCGTACGCAAACCTGGACGCGCGTGAAATAGAGCTTGAAGACATCATCCCAACCCGTTCGTTTCGAGCGAAGTCGAGAAACCTGCGCCGTGCCCGGCTTCTCGACTTCGCTCGAAGCGAACGGTCGGGATGGGAATCCCGCGGTTACGGCACCAGGATCGTGTCGCGCGCCTCGGGCAGCATCTCGGGATAATCGAGCGTATAGTGCAGCCCGCGTGACTCCTTGCGCGCGAGCGCCGAGCGCACGATCAGCTCGGCGGTCTGGAGCAAGTTGCGTAGTTCGATCAGGTCGGGCGTGACGCGGAAGTGGCCGTAATAATCGTTGACCTCCTCGGTCAGCATCCGGATTCGGTTCTGCGCACGCTGGAGCCGCTTGGTCGTGCGCACGATCCCGACGTAATTCCACATGAAGCGCCGGATTTCAGTCCAGTTCTGCTTGATCACGACCTCTTCGTCTGAATCCTCGACGCGGCTTTCGTCCCACGCGCGGATCGGAGGCGGCACTGGAAGTTCGTCCCAATGGTCGCTGATATGCTGTGCACACGCCTCGCCGAATACGAAGCATTCGAGCAGCGAATTGGACGCAAGCCGGTTCGCCCCGTGTAGCCCGCTTTCGCTGCATTCGCCCGCGGCATAGAGGCCGGGCAGGTCGGTGCGCCCGTCGAGATCGACGACGATTCCACCGCACGTATAGTGCTGCGCAGGGACGACCGGGATCGGGTCGGTCGTCATGTCGATGCCGAGCCCGAGCAGTTTCTCATGGATGTTGGGGAAGTGCTCGCGGATGAAGTCCGGCCCCTTGTGGCTGATGTCGAGGTGGACATAGTCGAGCCCCAGCCGCTTGATTTCATGGTCGATCGCGCGCGCGACGACGTCGCGCGGCGCGAGTTCGGCGCGGGCATCGAAGTCGGGCATGAAGCGATAGCCGTTGTCCGGGAGCAGCAACTGCCCGCCCTCCCCGCGCACCGCCTCGGTGATGAGGAAATTCTTGACGTCCAGGTTGTAGAGGCAGGTCGGATGGAACTGCATCATCTCCATGTTCGAGACGCGGCAGCCCGCACGCCACGCCATCGCGATCCCGTCGCCGGTGGCACCGCGCGGCGCGGTGGAGAACAGATAGGTTCGCCCCGCGCCGCCGGTGGCGAGGATCGTGGCGCGCGCGGTGTGGAGCTCGACCCGTCCGGTGGCGCGGTTGACGGCGTAGACGCCCCACACGTTGCCGGCGCCCGAATAGCGTTCCTCGTGCCGGCTGGTCGCGAGGTCGATCGCGACCATGTCGGGGACGAGCGTGATGTTGGGGTGTTCGGTCGCGGCGCGCTGCAGCGCTTCCTGCACCGCCCAGCCGGTCGCGTCCGCGACATGGACGATCCGGCGGTGCGAATGCCCGCCCTCGCGCGTCAGGTGCAGCCCGCCGCCATTGTCGGCGGTTTCGGTCGCGAACGGCACGCCCAGTTCGACCAGCCGTGCGATTGCGGCGGGGGCACGCTCGACCACCATCTCGACCGTCGCGCGATCGTTGAGGCCTGCGCCTGCGATCATGGTGTCCTCGACATGGCTTTCGAATGTGTCGCCCGCTTCATGCACCGCGGCGATCCCGCCCTGCGCCCAGGCGGTCGACCCTTCGTTGAGCTGCCCCTTGGCAAGCACGGTAACCTTGAAGCGATCCGCCAGATTGAGCGCGGCGGTGAGGCCGGCCGCGCCGGACCCGATGATGAGGACGTCGGACTGCATCGCTTCTCCACTTCCTGCCCCGGCCATTCCCGCGGCGGACCGACGTCACACGTCTGTCACGAGGGCTGGTATCGTCATTTCGGACAATTGCCTAGCGCCGTGAGCCAGCTAGTCCGTGGCGGAAATCCGCCGATCTCGAGCGCTCGCGAGGAATGCATGACGGCCCGGACTCTTCCGGATGGACAGTGCGTTCGACACGGCCGCGACGCGGGGGTCGAGGTTTTCCGCTTCGTCATGGCGATGCTCGTCATCCTGCTGCATATCCTGCCTGACGCGACCTGGTCGTCGTCCGATCCGTGGGGCAGCCCGCGCTGGGTGGTCGTCGCGGATGCGCTATGCCGCTGCGCTGTCCCGTTCTTTTTCCTGATCAGCGGCTATTACTTTCGCGCCGAGCGTGGGGCCGTGCAAAATTCAAGACGCGCCATCGTCCGGCTATTGCCGATCTATGTGTTCTGGTCGGTCTGCTATCTGGTGGCCGCGTATGTCGCTTCCGGGGGCAGGCTGGGCCCGTGGCGCTGGCTCAGGCTGCTTGAAGGGGGCGGTCCCGCGTTTCACTTGTGGTTCCTGCCGGCGCTCCTTTTCGCCCTGATCACCTTGTCCCTGTCGCTCGAACTGGGGGGACGTCGCCTGGCCATCCTGGTCGCCGCGACCTTTGCGCTGGGCGGGCCGATTCTCAGCGATTATCATGCGCTTCTCGGGATCGACTCCTATTCGTCGCATCTGAACGACGTCCGCCGCCAACTCGCTGCCCCCGCCTTCGTCGTGATCGGCTATCTGCTCAAGACGATGCCACCGATCGCGATCCGGACGAGTCTGGCGCTATGCGCACTCGCGTTTGCTGGCCTTCTGGCCGAGCGGACCATCCTGATCCTGTCGGTCGGGAACCCTGCGCTCGTCAATTCGGATGGATTGCTTGGTACCTTCTGTTTTGGAACCGCGGTGTTCCTGCTCGCCCGGTCGTTGAACGATGCGCACTGGATCAGGCCGTTCGCATGGCTGGGCAGGATCAGCCTGGCGGTCTTTCTCTGCCACCTTTTCCTGCTGTGGATCGTGCTTACGGTCATCCCGCCGATCCCCGGGCGTACGCTGGTCTGTTTCGTCCTGATCGCGACCGGCGCGATCGCAACCGCGCTGGTGCTGGTGCGGATACCGCGGCTTCGCCGGTTTACGACCTGAAACGCGCCGCCTAAGGCGTCCTTACGCGCACGAACGCGGTTGCGGCTGGCAGGACGGACACGATCGATGACGCTTCACACCTGGTGGCTGTTTACCGGCGCGGTGTTCCTGTTGTGCGGGACGCCCGGGCCCAACATGCTCCACATCCTGTCGCGCAGCGTCGAACTGGGGTTGCGGCGCAGCGTGGCGGCAATGGCGGGATGTCTGCTCGCGCTCGTGCTGGTGCTGATCGCGTCTGCGGCGGGGGTGACGACGCTGTTGCTCGCGGTGCCCGGCGCGTTCGATGCGTTGCGCTACGCGGGGGTGGCGTACCTCATCTACCTTGGGATCAAGGCGTGGCGCAGCAACGTGACCCCGATCGACGTCAGCGAAGGCGAATTGCCGCGGACCCTGTCGCTGCGCGCACTGTTCCGCGGCGGGTTCGCGATCGGGATCAGCAACCCGAAGCTGATCCTGTTTGCGGCAGCGTTCTTCCCACAATTCGTCGATCCGGCCTATCCCAAGCCGCCGCAATTCGCGGTGCTGGTGGTCACCTTCGCGGTGCTGGAGAGCTTCTGGTACGGCGTCTACGCGCTCGGCGGGCGGTCGCTGGCGGGGTATCTCGAGCGGCCAGCGGTCAAGCGGTTGTTCAACCGCGTGACGGGGGTGATCTTCATCGGGTTCGGGCTGGCGCTACTGCGAACGCGGCATTCCTGAGGGGAGACCTCTTACCCCAACCCCCTACCCCAGCGGCACGAATCGCAGCGGCAACCCGTCCTTCGGGCGCGGGATCGGCCAGGCCTGCCATTCCGCCCCTGACTCCGGCTCCAGTTCGATCCGGTACCGGCTCAACAGCTGCGCCATCAAGATGCGGATCTGCATCGTCGCGAAGTGCAGCCCCAGGCACATGTGCGCGCCGCCGCCGAACGGCACCCACGCATATTTGTGCCGCGCACGCACCGCCTCGGGGGTGAATCGCAACGGATCGAACCGTTCGGGCTCGGGCCACAACTCGGGCATCTTGTGCGTATAGGCGACACTGACGCTGACCGTGCTCCCCGCCGGGATGTGATAGCCGCCGAAGTCGAACGCCTTGACCGCGCGCCGCGGCAGCGACGGCACCGGCGGAATCATCCGCAGTGCCTCCTTGAACGCCATGTCGGTCAATTCCAGCCGATCGAGCTGGCCATAGGGTAACGCGCCGCCGTCGTTGAGCCCGAGCTCGGCGATCTCCGCGCGCAGTTTCTCCTGCCATTCCGGGTTGCGCCCCAACAGCATGATAAGGCTCGTCGCGGACGAGGTGATCGTGTCGTGCGCCGCCATCATCAGGAAGTTCATGTGGTCCGCGATCGCGTCGGCGGACAGCGGTTGCCCGTCGTCCCCGGTCGCGCGGCAGAATTGCGAGAAGAAGTCCTGCCCCTGCCCAGCGCGCCGCGCCGGAATCTCGCGCTGGAACAGGTCGATCAGATAGGCGCGCGCTTTCACGCCCTTGCGCATCTGCGTGCCGGGCAGCGGAATGCGGATCGGGGTTACCGATGCCTGCACTTCGTCGACAAACGCCTGGTTGATCCGGTTCGCTTCCTCGCCCAGCGGCATTCCCAGGAAACTCTCCGCGGCGAGATCGAGCGTCAGTTCCTTGATCGCATCGTAGAAGCGCAGCGGCCGGTCGCCCCAGGTCGCGACTTCGCGCGCGATGCCCGCATTGAGCGTCTCTGCATAATGGCGCATCGGCTCGGGCTTGAACGCGACCGCCATCACCTTGCGATCGGCGCGGTGCTTGTCGAAGTCCATCAGCATCAGCCCACGCGGGAACAACAGGTTGAGCAGCGGCCCCCACCCCTGTTCGGACGAGAACACACGCTCGCGATCGAACAGCACGAGTTCGTTCGCCTCCGGACCGACCAGCGTCACGGTCGGGCCGCCGAACGCGTTATTGCGGAACACGGGGCCGTATTGCGCGATCATCCGCCGCCCGAATGCACCCGGATCGCGCAGCATTCGGAAGGTGTTGCCGATGAACGGGAGCCCGTCCTCGCCGGGAATGTCGCGGATCGCGGATTGTTTCTGGCGGGGCAGCCAGTGCGGGTTCGCCTTGAACGTGTGCGCGTAGGCCATCGTGTCGCTCTCCCCGCTTATTGACACTTGTATAAGTAAGCGGGGGGATGGTGGGAAGGCCCCTCGATGTGCTTCCCCGCCGAAGGCCGGGGCCCAGTAGCGGGGCCTGAGAAGTTGACGCGCTGCGCTCCGTTACCGAAACCTGCGCGACTGGGCCCCGGCCTTCGCCGGGGAAGCGTCAGGAGGATCGCGCCCGCGCGCGCCATTCCGCGGCCGTCTGCCCCCACGCATCCACCGGCAAATGCGCAAGCGGTGCAGGTAACTGCGTGGGCCCGCGGTTGACCGAACCCAGCCGCGTCGCCAGCGCCGCCGACTCTACGTTATCCGGCGCGATCGTGTGGATCACTTCGTCCCAGCCAAGCACGTCGAACGCATAATCGATCGTCGCCACCGCCGCCTCACGCGCAAAACCCCTGCCCGCGAACGCGCGCGCAACGCCCCAGCCGACTTCGGTCCCGGGCCAGCCCTCGGGCATCCACGGCCCGACGCGCCCGACCCAGCGCCCGGTGGCGCGTTCGATCAGCGAGAACATCGAGAATCCGCGGATCTGCCAGGCGCCCGCCATGATGCACAGCGAGCGCCACGCGGTACCGCGATCCTGGACGCCGCCCAGATGCCGCATCGTCACCGGATCGGCATTGAACGCATACCAGCCTTCCGCATCCTCCGCCGCGAGCGGGCGGAGGATCAGCCGTTCGGTAAACAGGATCGGCCCGTTTACCATGCGCCGCTCAGCCGAACCGGTCTTTCAGCGCGATCATCGCGAGCGCGGCCTTGGCGGCCTCGCCGCCCTTGTCCTTCTCGTCCTTGCGCGCGCGCGTCAGCGCCTGCGCTTCGTTCTCGGTCGTCAGGATGCCGTTGCCGATCGCGAGACCGTCCATCGACAGCGCCATCAACCCGCGCGCGCTTTCGCCTGCGACGATCTCGAAATGATAGGTCTCGCCGCGGATCACGACGCCCAGGGCGACGAAGCCGTCATACTGGTCGCTGTCCGCCGCGAGCGCCACCGCGCCGGGGATCTCGAGCGCGCCAGGGACGGTGATCGTCTCGTGGCTGTGCCCCGCCTCCTCGATCGCGGCGCGTGCGCCTTCGAGCAGCAGGTCGTTGAGATGGTCGTAAAACCGTGCTTCGACGATGAGGATCTTGGCCATTATTCTCCGCCCGTACCGGGGATGGA